>Ga0118677_10000208_pt1 | contig 122307 bp, 93 predicted proteins | sample AliMusrvi5mmetaG_FD_86154 | JGI IMG/M metagenome (GOLD analysis project Ga0118677, IMG submission 86154)
TGGATGCTCATCTACGCATTGGGCATCGTGGTTGGCGCCAAAAGCGCCAGTTGGACCCAACCGAAGGATACCCAGGCGTACGCTATGTCCTGCTGCATACCTTTGCGCATCTATTAATCCGTGAACTAGCTCTTGAGTGCGGCTACAACGCCGCCAGCATTCGTGAGCGAATATATGCAGACACCGAAGGAGGGAATGATCAAGCTGGCATCCTGATATACACCGCCGCAGCGGACTCTGATGGGACCCTTGGTGGTCTCGTCGAATTGGGTAAGCCTGAAAGCCTCGGTAGATTGCTACGCCAATCATTGGACCGCGCGCGAGTGTGTGCCTCCGACCCCCTTTGCGCAGAGCACGACCCGAGCAAGGATCAGTCACTACATGGTGCAGCATGCCATGCCTGCTCGTTCGTCTCTGAAACTTCGTGTGAGCGCGGCAATCGACATCTCGACCGCGCACTGGTGGTCCCGACGCTTGAGGCAAGTGATGCGGCCTTCTTCGGGAGTGTTTGATGCAGGCTCTTCTTGCCGCAGTCACGGAGCTGGTAGCGCTCGTCTCAACGAACAAGATTGAGGCGATCGCCAGCCGAATACACGGGACGAATGCTGCAAGTGGAGCGCCGGGGCTTGAGCTCCTGCTAAGCACACCCATCGCACGGAAGGCGTTAGGACGTGTGCTTGATGCGTGGTTAGCCTCCGCACTTTCTGGAGATACTCTGGCAGGGATGCTGTTGGGAGCATCACACTCCAACTTGAAGGCCAAAAGTGAGCAGTCCGTTGAGCTTGTTTGGACTGGGCCAACAACCCCCTTCGTGCCCACCCGTCGTACGGAGCAAGTTCTACTCGACATTATCCGTGGTGCGGAACGGGTTTTGTTTCTTGTGAGCTTCGTAGCCTATGACGTATCCGCCATCGTCCACGCTTTGAATGATGCGTGCGACCGCGGAGTCGAGATCCGAATACTCCTAGAATCATCCGTAGCCCATGGCGGCAGTCTCTCCGTCGACCCCATGGCCGGCTTGCGTAAGAGCGTACCCTCAGCCAATCTCTACGCCTGGGTGGACAAGGCAGAGCCTTTCACTGATGGTAAAGTCCACGCCAAAGTGGTTGTCGCAGATGAACGCGTTTGCTTCATCACCAGCGCGAACCTGACTGGTTTTGCGATGGAAAAGAATATGGAAGCGGGAGTGCTCATCTCTGGAGAAAGAATCCCTCGGCAGTTCGCTGAGCATTTCCATGCCCTCGTTCAAACCAAAGTCATAGTACCCGTCTGACCTGCCTGGCTTCTTTAGACGGCTCAATTCTTCGGGGTGGCCTCCCGGTTGAGGCTGTTCTGAGCGATGTGGCGACATGACTTACTCGTCCGGAAATGCTGTACAAACCGTTCAACCGACACTCAGCTCTCATTTAGTGTCAGATATTCCTCTCGTTTTTCGGGACAGACCGCCCAAGGACAGCTGCTCTCGGTCCGGGCAGGAAGGAATGAAGAGTGCCGGGACGCAACTACCTGTCCGACCGAAGAGAAACGTGGTAGATGAGGCGACTGTCGCCCATCGCGCCCCTACGTCTAGCAAAAGCTGAGGGAGTAGATGGAAAGCTTCTGGAACGCCGGCGAACGGGACAAAATCAAAGGGCTCGATATACTGGGGCTGCGCCAGCTAGACCAGAGTATCGAGCGTCGCTGGGTTGCGGGCATCACCACGATCTCATCCCGGGCAAGATACTTATCACTGCTTTCGTGGGTGATCGCCGAGTACTATAACGATGAGCTAGAGCGAGGTAACGGCACCGCGCGGTTTGATGCCGCTCGTTTCTTTCAGGTGCTTAGTCGAATGGAGTTCGTCGTTCTGGCCGCGACTCGGGCGCGCGCAGACAAAGACCAGAATGGGGCCACCTACGGCGTCCTTGGGAATGATTTATTCGCTGATTCGCTTAAAGAACTGCATGACACCGGGTCCGTCATCGTGCCCGACGATCATGGAGGCGCTTCTTACGGAACTTATGTGATGCCGTGCCGATCTTTTGGGCTCCTACAAACTGGCGATATGGACCTTCCGGTGCTGATAACACCGCGTGGGCAAGCGCTGCACCAGGCGCGCCGAGATGCCCTACGAAATTCTCCCTTGGTGGATATCATCCTACATGGCGGCATTATCACCTCGCCAGCACTGGATATGGAAGCTCAGTTCTTCTCTGTAAACGCCCTTAGCGAATTGCCAGAGGAGCGCAACCTCTTGGAGGAGGCGTTCCTCCGCCCCTACACCGAGGACTCTCAGGTTGCAGAAACCTACAAACGCTTCCTGGCAACGAGTTGTTGGACGTTCGAGCACCTTGAGGCAGAGGTGATGTCCTCATCAGAACTCATCCGCATTGCGTATCAAGAGGCGGCCGAGGGGCGCGCGGCAAGCGAAGTTGGTATGGCCTGGGCAGAGTACGAGCTTCGACGCCGCGTTCACTTCGCCATCGAACTCCTCTTAGAAGCGTTGACCGACACGCTGATGGATCTAACCGAAGGCACCGTTGAGAATATTCTTGACGCCTGGTCGAACGACGAGCCACTTCCTACAATGCTCTCTGACATTATTGGAGTCGAGACATCCCTGTTGGAAGTCAAGGTGAATGATTTCGAAACGAAGCTGCCGGAGAAAATCTGGCTTAACCGTTCGATACCCATCGCCGCTGCCCGTAGCCTGCCGGGCTGGGGCAAAGCTTTCTTTGCCCTTGCGGTCCTCACCGCATGCAAACTGCACACGGTAACTACCCGTGCTGCAGGCCAGATCCCTGATCGACAGAGTTGCCTTGAGCGCGCATTCGCCATACTTGATGCCGAGCACTTGAGCCCACTCGCAGTGCCGCTTCGACGGCTACTCATCGAGGTAGTAATCGAGCCACACCTTTCAACAACGCTCCGGAAAATGAGCCAGGGGCAGAAATGCTCGCTCCGTTTTTACCCAGAGGGTGCCTTGATACGGCCAACGGGAGTCCCCGTAGTCTCAGGCTACAGCGGTGATCGGCTAGGAAATGTGTTGGGCATGTGGGCGGACCTAGGAATCTTGCACCGGCAGCCAAGCGGTCACGGACTTTCGGAACGAGGGCATCGCTTGATTGGGGAGCTATAGCAGATGCGCAACGATGTACTCAAGGCTATCTCCTCCGCGAAGGACGTATCTAATGCCATCATCCTCACGCACAATATCGACTTCGTCTTCGTCCAGACGGTGGCCCTTGCTGCCTTTCGACGCTGCGGTCATCCGACCATCACCATCTTCGCTGACGCCGCGTGCGCGGCGGAGTCATTCGCGCACCAGGCACCTGTGCTGGCTGGCTTGGGAATCCGCTACCGTGTGGTGCCAGTTGCGATGGATCCTGGGTTTCGGTTTCACCCGAAGGCCGTGCTCCTATCCGGCGAGGCTGCGGCAACGCTCCTCGTAGGAAGTGGTAATCTGACCTTCGGTGGCTGGCGCGAGAATGCTGAGGTCTGGTTGCGCTTCGACAGCGAGCGCGACGGTGTTGCGCCGTTTCAAGCATTTAGGAACTACCTGGCGGAGGTCCTGGGACGTGTGGCGCTGCCTGATGCGGTTGCGGCGGAGGTCGACGCCGCGTTTGATCCCAAGAGCAAGTCGTGGGTATCAACGGAGACTGTCGCCGCTGCGGGTTTCGTGGGCCGGGTTGGATCGGGGCCCACTATCCTGGACCGGATGCTCGACTTAGTTGGCAGCGATCCGACGGATGAACTTCTCGTCTGTACGCCGTACTTTGACGCGGGCGGCCTCGCCCTACAGCAGCTCGCGACAAGGGTGGGCGCGCAGCAAACGACGGTGCTCTGCCAACCCGAGCGATCTACGCTCACCCAACAGGCTTGGGAGTTAAACTCGGGCTTGGCAAGCCTGCAACGCGTGGACTTCAGACGTACTTGCACCTCTGGTGAGGAACGATCGGCGTTCATACACGCCAAGTTCTATGCCTTCCGGCGCAACCATGAAGTCATCGTCCTTGCTGGCAGTGCCAACTGCTCAAGAGCCGCGCTCACAATATCAGGCAGAGCCGGGAATGCCGAGCTCCTGGTAGGACGAGTCCTGACTTCAAATGCGTTTGAGGAGGAGTTCCTCGGCGAGTTGACAATCACCACAGACCCATTCGTACTCCGTGACGAACCACTAGTCGATCCAGTTGGCAGAGAATCAATTCGCACAGGCCTTCGCGTTCTTGCAGCGAGATTCGAGGCTGGGAGCCTGCTTGTTGCTTACTCGCCGCCAAGTGTAGAGATATTGGAGTGCCTGATCGACGAAAAACCTGTACAGTTCGTGTCCGTCGAAAAGGGCGTACTCCGCGCCTCGTGTGTTGCCGATCCGAAGTCCGTTACCATCCGAGCTTGGGTAGACGGCGAAGTGGTCGATTCTGCGCCAGCATGGATTGATCACGAACGTTGTCTGCGTGCCACATCAAGAGGCAGGGGACTAGCTGACAGCATCCGAGCGCGGATTCAGCCGGGGGAGTGGAACGCAAATGGGTGGGCTGAGGTACTTGGTGTTTTTTGCAAGCACCTCAGCTACATGCCACCGAGCCCTACGGTGCATGCGACCTCGTTTGGCCCCAATAACAGGGAGCCCACAGGCGTGTACGAGTTTACTGCTGCCGATGTTTTTTCCCTCAGTTACCGAGTCCCTAGCCTCAACGCGATAAGGATTCCCGACTCGTTAGGCAGAGGCAGTCACGTCCAATCAATCCAGCAGTTACTAATACGCTGGTTCAGTATCGTGACCGAGGCCCCAAACATCGAAGGCGCCGCCGATAGCGACCACGTAGAAAGCGAAGGCGATGAGGTCGTCGACCGCCCGGAGTCCCTCTACATGCCAAAGCCATCCGCAGCCGAGGTAACGGAGCGTGAAAGGCGGCGCATCGAAAAACTTCTCTGCCAACTCGAAGCGGTGATAATGAGTACGGAGTTCCTTGCAGAGCGCAGCCCCGGCAACCTTGCTACAGACCTCAAGCTAGCATCTGCGCTTCTTCGGCTAGGGCTTCGAGAAGGTTGGGTCGAACGTAAACGATTCTTTGAACTTACTCAGAACATCTGGTGCTCGCTATTCTTTTCCTCTGCTCCGCAAGGGAATGTCGGCTGGCTGGAGTATCGAGCCCAAACATCGGAGGACATAGATGCCTTTATCAGCGAAATGCAATCGACCGAGCTCTCGGCGGCACTCATCGGCTGGAAGCTTGCGGCGCCGACCGATGATGGTACTCCCGAGGCAGCAAGGTTCGCGCTCGCGGCTGTACTCGCTGTTGCTCGCTTGCCTTGGCTCTGGCATGGCGGTGAACCCGACGAGATAGCGAATGAACTCGCCATACTGCTCTCATACACTGCTGACCCTGGGGAAAACCGAGAGGCGCTCGTGAGCCAGGCTGAATCCGCGTGGGCCCTGCTTTTACAGCGTGGGCATGCGATGCGTCTCCTTGAGGCCGCGGTGAAAAGTCTGAGCCCTGCGGAGATTCGTGATCGAATTAGTAGTGATAAGCTGCAGCCTGGTGATCTGCTTTGGCAAGGGAATGCGGGTTTCTTCGTTGTTCGTCATCAGGCCTCGCGCGCGGCAAATGGTAACGTGACGGTTCTAAGGCTCCAGGGCGACGGGGGCGACGCAATGTTCAAGGCATCCTTCACCATCCCGATGTTGGCTCTCCTCAGCGAAGGAGTCGTTCCCCGATCCGATGACTTCGGCGACGAACCGCGCAAGATTCTACGCGAATTCATTGATGAACTAAACAGGGCCTTCTCTCGATAATGGACTCTGACTGTAAGCCCACGCGAGATTGACCTGCCCCCACGATTTGTACCTCCCACACTCTTAGCCTGAAATTCGCTCCTTATGCCCAGAGCGGCCTCCAGGAGGATCCCGCCACCCCTCGGGGCAAGGGGGACAGGCAAGAGGGAGGGAATTCCCCACACGGGGATCTCAAGCCTCTAGGCGTCTAACCACGTCCAGAGACAGCCACGGTAAACGGGGGCACACACGGGGGCATGTCAATCGGAAAAACAAACACTAACGCTGTAATCTCATCATGTTATAAACGATATTCGACTGACACCCTCTCCGCCATTCAATAATCCAGCCAAGTCCAAGCAAGTCCAAAAAGTCAATAAAAACACCACAATCGGCCCGGATTAGCATCCAGGGCGGTCTACGTGCGTCCATTGACAACCACAAACATATTGGTATCACCTTAGGTATCACGAGCCAGTGATACCAATGAAGCTGACAGACCCCGCCATAAAAAACTTATCCGTAATTAATTGACACTTCCCTTGATTTTCCTTATGGTTCTGCCTAGAGGTACGCCATGGGGAAGGTACATTCCTGGGAGGTTTCTGATGAGTTTTGGAGCCGAGTTGAGCCACTAGTACCATCGCGAAAGCGCCCGAACGACGGGAGCTACAGGCGTAGACCAGGCGGGGGAAGGAAGCCGATGGACCCCCGCAAAACGTTTGAAGGCATCGTTTTCGTGCTCCGCACAGGCTGCCAGTGGAAGGCTCTCCCGAAGGAGCGGTTTGGCAGCGCCAGTTCGGTTCACAGGTATTTCCGCGAATGGCTCAAGGCCGGGTTCTTTTTGCAGCTCTGGCGGGCTGGGCTAGCAGAGTACGACGACATGGAAGGCATCGCCTGGAAGTGGCAAAGCATCGACGGCTCAATGGTCAAGGCTCCCTTGGCTCAAGAATCCGTCGGGCGAAACCCAACGGACCGGGGGAAAAAATGGAAGCAAGCGGCATGTGCTGGTGGACGGGAATGGCATCCCGCTGTCGCTCATCGTAACCGGGGCGAACAGGCATGACGTAACCCAGCTTGCCCTATTGCTGGACGCTGCAATCTTCACTCCGCCGGGCAGGGACATGGCATACCTCTATGCCGACAAGGGATACGATGGAGAGCCAGCGCAAAGAGCAATAACCGAGAGAGGATACGTGCCGCGGGTCTGCCGGAAGAAGCGAAGGCCTGGGCGTCCATGGAAGAACCGGCGTTGGGTAGTCGAGGTGACGCACTCTTGGTTCAATCGGTTCAGGAAGCTGCTGGTCCGATACGAAAAGTTAGCGGATAGCTACGAGGCCTTGCTTCACCTAGCCGCAGCAATCATTTGCTGGAGAAAAGTGGTTTCTATTTACGGATAGGTTCTTTGTGTACAGGTTTCCATAATACATTACATGCGATTCCCTCGCATAACCAAATTTGTTTAACTCTAGATCCATAAATCCATGCACAACACTTTTAACTTGTCTAATTTCACTTGCAGCACTATTTGATCCGACAGCGTTGGTTCCAACACACGTTTCGGCAATTGCGGCCTCAATAAATATGAACGACCACAAGACAACAACAAACGCTGTCAAACACGGTAACCATCTCTTGCTGTTCATTTATTACCTTACGCACACACAAAACACGCAGCACCCACAGAACCTGTATTGACGCCCATCGTAAACCGTTGGCCACTATCGCACATCATCACTTCCCCACTCCACCACCCGCCACATCCCGCAACATATGCACCACCTTCCCCGCAAAGAGCGTCCGCTTCACTTCCTCCAGCACCTACGCCGCCCTCGCCAAGTCCACGAGTCCGCGCTCGGCCAGGGTGGTCAGTTCGCCCGCCTCGCTGATGCCGTTCTGGTTCTGGTCCTGCCAGATGCGGAACTCGGAGAACCGGGCGTCCTGTGCGTCGAACACGCCGTCGTTGTTGGAGTCGAACGCCAGGCGCAGGCCGCGCATGGGGCGGGCGGGAAGACCTCCCGGTTGCAGGCCTAACGCGCCCCGTCGTCGCCCACCAGGGCGTACGGCGCCCAGAAGATGGGATGCGCATACGAATACTGCACCTTGCCGGAGGCGTTCTGCGCGCCGGGCGAATCCATGAGCGCAAGCATGCTGCGCCGCAGCGACTCCGCGCGGGACAGGCCCTGCCCGTCCACCAGGTTTGCGAAGATGCCCGTGACCAGGCGACGCGCGGAGATGGTCTCCACCGGCCAGTGGGTGACCAGCAGGGACCGGCTGCCGGCATAGAAGAAGGCGCGGCCCAGCCCGGAGATGGCCTCTGCCCCGGCGCCGTCGCCTGCGGCGGTGTTGCAGGCGGAGAGCACCACCCAGTCGGTGTTGAGCTTGAGCCCCAGGATGTCCTCCAGGGTAAGCAGGCCGGTCTTGCCGGGGCCGGGGCTCGCCAGGGCCAGGGCGGGCTGCTCCAGGCCGGTGAGGTCGCCCGGAACCAGGCCGTGGGTGGCGAAGGCCAGGATGCTGCGCCTGGTCAGGTCCTGGGCCAGGAGGGCGTCCAGGGACGCGTTGCGGCCCAGAAGCACGTCGGTTTTGGGGTCTGCGCCAAGGGCCGAGGCAATGGCCAGGATCTCCTCACGGGTGTCTGGCAAGGGCGGCAGGCTGGCGTATTCCGCAAAGCTTACCGGATCGGTCCCGTTGGCGGAGAACTCGGCGGACCGCAGCGACCGGTTCTTGGTCAGGTTGCGCAGGCGGATGCCGCGCTTTTCCGCCACAATGGCCACGGGCGCTGCGCCGCCGAAGTCCGGATCGCCGATGCCGAGGAACGTCGGGTGCTTCTGCGCGGGGTGCTGCTCGTGGCGCAGCGTGGCCAGGATGTTCACCGAGGGCAGGTGCGTGACGGCTATCTGCCGGATGAGCCAGGGCACTGGCCTGTATTCGGCGTAGGGCACCGCTGCGCGCTGCACCTGGACAGGCTCCGTGACGAGAAGGGCCAGCGGCAGCTGCGACAGGGCCCCGCCCGTCACCGCCAGGAGGTTGGCCGACCCGCGCCACCCGGCGGCAACGGGCTCCAGCAGGTCCTTGTAAAGCTGATTGGCGGCGGCGAGGTCAAAGGCCGGCGCACGCCCCAGGTCGCCGTCCTGCGGGTCGAGTGCGGCCCGCAGCCGCTTCACCAGGGCCTGCACCTGGGCGGACGTCAGTTCGGAGCGCGCGAACACCGGCTCGCCCGACTGCCGCACCGCCCAGCTGAAGCTGCCCTGCTCCGTGCTGAGGATGGACACAAGGCTTTCGCCCGGGCGCAGCACGGCCTGCACCTGGGCCAGGGGCAGGGGCTTCGGCTTGATCAGCTCGGCATAGGCCGGGAAATCCTTGCGCAAGGTTTCGCCAAGGCGCTTGCGGTCCTTGTCCAGGGTGTCGATGCGCTTGCGCAGGTCCGCAATGGCCTGGGCGGACTGCTGCTCCGGCGGCTTGCTCAGCATGCCGACCAGGGCCCGGCGCAGGGTCTCGGCCTCCTGGCGCATGTCCTGCTCATCGCGCACCAGGGCGGCCAGCTGCGGCGAGCCTGCGGCGTTGCGCGCCGCAGCGGCGCTCACCGCGCTCTGCGTGGTCAGGCCCCGCACGGAGTCGGCCAGGCGGAAGGCCTCGGCCACCGGGGGCTCGTTGCCTGCTGCGGAGGGCTTCACCCCCGGGGCCGCGAGCAGGGAGATGGCCTGGACGATGATGCCGGACCTGAGCCGCAGCCGGGAAGGCAGCGGCTCCTGCTCGGCAGCGGTGTTGAGCAGATCCGGGATGGCTTGCCGCAGTTCGGACAGCGCCTGGTCCGCCGCGCCCGCCCTGGCCAGGGCCAGACCGAGCATGCCGCGCAATTCCGCCGTGTGGTAGCTGTGCTTGCCGTGCCATTGTTCGGACTGGGCGATGAGCTTTTCCAGCATCTCCCTGGCCTGGCGCGTCTGGCCCGTCTCCACCAGGGCCTGGGCCCAGGTGATGTTGCCGAGGCGGTACTGCCGCGCAAGCTCCGGCGCCGATGCAAGCTTCGCCATCAGTTCATCGAAGGTCTGCAAGGCCTCTGGCCACTGCCGCCGGGCGGCCCTGCTCAGGGCCAGGCTCATCCTGGCCTCGGCATAGAGGCGGGCCTCGGGCACGGCCCCGATGCGGTCCAGGATGGCCAGGGTCTCGCGGGCCAGCGCCTCGGCCTCTGCGGGCCGTCCCGTGTCGTTCAGCAGGCGCGCAAAGGAGAGGCATTGGTGCGCCGTCACAAAGGAATCGCGACCGACCCGCGACAGGGTCGCGGCCAGGGCCTCGCGCAGGGTGGCCTCGGCCTCCACGGTTTTGCCCTGCAGGCGCTGGGCGTCCGCCAGCAGGCTCAGGGTGGAGTCGCGGGAGTTCTGGATCATGTCGTCGGTGCCGCTGTAGCGGCCCCGTTCCCGTTTGCGCGCCTGGTTGGCCCGGTTCTCCTCCGTGTTGGCCAGGCACGTGCGCAGCAGGTCCTCGGCCTGGGGCAGATGACCCTTGGCCCAGGCGATGAGGGCCCGTGAGCGGTTCAGAGAGCCCAGCCAGCCCTCCTCGCTGATGTCGAACTGCGAGCGGTTCCTGTTCCGCCGCGCCTTCTGCCGCTCAAAGACCTTCTCGGCCTCGGTCAGGGAGGCCTGGGCGGCGGCGATGTCACCCAACTTCAGCTGCACGTTGATCAGAATGGACAGGGCGTGGATCCTCGCCCCCTGGAATTCGTCGATCAACGAGATGGAGCGCTGGATGCTCTCGATGCACTGCTGGTAGTTGCCCGCGTTTTGCTGCGCCGAGGCCAGCTCCCGGAGCGGGAACATGGCCGCCGCGCCGCTGCTCAGCTCCACCGTTCGCGTCAGGTCGGCGATCTGCTGGGCGATGGCCCCGCTGGCCGCTGCGGCGTGCGAGCGGTCCCAGTAGAATTTCGCCAGGGCCGCAGCGTCGGCGCCCTCCGGCGGCGGCTGCTCCCGCTGGGCGCGCAGACTGGCCGCACGCCCAGGGTCAGGCTTGTACTGGTTGAGCAGGTCGATGGCGCCGCCGGGGCGCGGTGAGCCAGGGGCGGCAGGGGGCTGGGCGCAGGCCAGGGCGGCCAGCAGCACCAGACTGGCGGCGGCAAGGCAGATGAAGAATCCGTGTCTTCTGCGTGTGTCCATGCACAACCTCCTGGGCGATGCACGCTCCGGATGCGGAGGGCCAACTGGCGCTGGGCAAACCGTGCTTCCGCACCAAAGCCTGTCCCGCGCTTCCCTGGAGGAACGGGCTGGGCGGCCAGCTTATGGTCCCGCGCAGGGCGAAAAGCTATTGGCCTGCGCTGCGCAACGTGAAGACCACCTTGGCCAGGGTGCCTGCCTGAGGCTCGTAGTAGACCACGGCGTTGTAGCTCGCCGCCGGTTTGTAGAGCACGCTGGCCCGGTACACGTCAAAGGCGTGCACGATGATGGAGATGAGATCCGTCAGAAAGCCGCGTCCTGGCAACGGCTTGGTCTCCACCTTGCCGCCGGAGTCCTCCACGGCGCTGAGCCATTTATCAAGCCGTTCCGGCAACTTGGATATCTGAACAGGGGAGGCGAAGAGCACCTCGACCTTCGCCGGCTTTTCGTCCAAGCGGCTGGACAGCTTGCGGTCGAAGCGGTCCACGTCGAGGAACAGCACGCTCTGCTCCGGGGCGACCGGGGCGAGGGAGGCGCCCGCGTAAGCCTGCTTGACGCTGAAGGCCGCAGTGATGAGCGCGTTGGCGCTGGTGACCAGCGTGGACTCGCCCTGCTGCGCGCCTGCTGCGGTTGCGGCGATGCCCAGAACGGCGTCGGCCAGGCTCCTGGCCTCGCCGACGCGGCCCTGCTCCAGCGCCAGCTGTCCCAACTCCAGGGCGGCCTTGCCTGTGGCCTCGGAGGCCGGCCCAGTCTTATCCAGGTTCTCCTTGAGCGACTTTTGGGCCGCCAGCTCCTCGTCCGTGGCGCTGGCGTTGCTGGCGGCCAGCGCCTCGGCCAGGGTGCGCAGTTGTGCCGCCGCTGCGGATTCCGCCTGGGCCGGGGCAGCGGGGAAGGCGGCCAAAAGGCATACGGCCAGCAGAAGCGGGCAGACCCAGCCGCGCAGCGTGGGAACGGTCGACATCTTCATCACTCCTTTGCTGCGCCGACCCGGCCAGCTGGGCTGGTCTTGGCTGGGGCAGTCCCGCTTTCAGTCCAAACGCTTGAGCACCACCCGCCGGTTCCTGGCCCGTCCTTCCTCGTCGTCATTGGAGGCCAGCGGTTCGCTTTTGCCGTAGCCCTTCACGCTCAGCCGCCCGCAGTCCACGCTCCCGCCCTTGCACAGGGTGTCTTTGACCGCCTGGGCGCGCCGCCGCGAAAGCGCCAGATTGCCCGCGTCCGAGCCCAGGGAGTCCGTGTGTCCGCCGATCTCCAGCCGGACCGTCTTGAGTTCCGGCAGGGACAAGGCTTCCGCTATTTCCCGCAGCTGCCTGCGGGAGAATTCGTCGGCCAGCTCTGCGGAGTTGGTCTTGAAATGGATGGATATTGCTATCTGCTTTGGCGCGGGGGCCGCCTCCGCAGCGCTTCTGACCCCGGCCGGACCACGCCGGTTGATGACCAGCGGGGCGTCTTGCGCGGGAGCTGCGCCGCCGAGCTTGTCCAGAAGCTCCTGCCTGCCCACCATCTGCTCCTGGGCCTGAGTCTGAGCCTGGGCCTGAGTCTGAGCTTGGGCCGGGAGCGCATGGAGCACCGACATTGCCAGCGTCAGGGCCAGCGGCAAGGCCAGAAGCGGCGCCAGGACCATGCGCCGCATAAAACCGCAAGCCGGAGTGTTCATGCCGCCCCCCTACTTGTGCCCTTACTTGTGCCCTTACTTGTGCCCTTACTTGTGCCCTTACTTGTGATTAATGGCGATGGCGTGGACAAAGCTCTTGAAGAAGGAGAACTCCTGCACCTGGGTCTTGGTCTCCCCGGTTTTGCCAGCCGCAACCGTGCCAAAGGCGGCCTTGACCCCTGCCGGACCGCGCAGGGTCAGCCCGGAACTCAGGATATCGTCCACAGTGCCCCCGTCCAGGGTCTCCAGCTTGTCCACTGGCTCCTGCGAGGCCAGGAAGTAGAACTCCTCCTTGCCGGTGGTCTGGTCCAGGTAGAACACTTCATGGTCTTTGGGCAGGGTGATGCGCGTCTTTGACGGAAGCGGATTGCTGCTGGTGTTGTACTTCCCGTTGGGAAACAGCCGGAACACGGCGCCGGAGGAGTCCACCTGGAACAGGTAGAAGTAGCAGTCCCTGCTGGCCTTGAGGTGGAAGAAATAGGCGTCGCCGGACTTCAGCGTGGCTCCGGTCTTGACGACGGTGGGCGGCTTCTTGCCGTTTTCCCGGAGCATGGCGAACTCGACCTGCATGGTCCCGGAGCGGACCTGGGACTCCGGCTGGACCGCTGACTCCGGCCGGGCGGCGGCAGCGGGCGCGGGCTGGGCCTGGGCCGCAGCCGAGGTCGAAACGGGCGAAACGGGCGCGACGGGTGCAGGCTGGGCGGACAGCGCCACCAGCTGGGGGCTGCCCGGCACAGGCTGGGCGGCGAACATGAAGTCGCCCTGGATGGAGGTGGTCTCCCAGGGCAGCTGCCTGTTGCCTGTTTCCTCCACCACGCCGCTGCGCACCCTCTTGAACATCTGCTCCACCTGGATGCCCGGAGTGCGCAGGTTCTCCAGCAGGTACTTGGTGTAGACCCCGTTCTCCCCGGCGCCGTCCGAGGCGACGGAGCCCGGAGAGGTGGCGAAGGCGATGAGCGAGCCCTTGGGGGCCTGCATTGCGGCCAGCCCGCCCGAGGCCCCTGCGGAGCGGAATTTCTTGGCAAAGGGGTTGTTGCGGCAGGCGTCGAGGATGACGATGTTCAGGTCGTTGTTGGCCTTTTCCATGCGTTCGAGCACAAGGGACGCGTCCACGGCCCTGGTGGCCAGATCGGCCTCGGAGCTGATGCCGGAATTGACCGGGATGAGGTAGTTGCGGCCAGCCGACTGCACGCCGTGGCCGGCGAAATAGAACAGCCCCACGCCGCCCTTTGCGAGTTGCCGACCCAGGGTGTTCACGGCGTCCTCCATCACGGCCTGGCTGGCGTTCTCCAGGTGGATGACGTCGAAGCCCAGAGCCCTGAGGGTGGCGGCCATGGCCCGCGCATCATTGGTGGGATTCTTCAGCGGGGTGCTTTCGTAGGCGCCGTTGCCCACGACCAGCGCAGTGCGCCGCTCGGCATGGGCCGGGGTGGAGATGACCGACAGGCAGACCAGGAGCATCAGCATGGCACATGAGCGCATACAAGCACCTCCCTTTCAAGGGCTTATACAACACACGCCGGATAAAGCGCAAGGGCGGGGTGGCGGGCTCCGGCGCCATGCGCGAAGACGCCAAGGACAGCATCATGAAATATTCAAAATAGATGCAGGAGCAGCCAGGATCCCAGAGCGAGAGAGATCCTTTTGCGCTCCAGCCGTTCCCCCCACAGCGACAGAGAGACCGTGAAGCGTCTACTGCACCTATTTATAGTATTGCCTTTACGTTCTGCCAATCCTGCGTTCTTCCAAGTTTCAGCCTGCCCATCGTCACTCCGGCTACCCTTGAGAATCTAGCTTATATTTCGCCAGGATGCCGTTTGGAGAGACCAGTGGCAGGGTACGGGTGCCGCGAGCCCTTTGTCACACCTAGCCCCCCTTCTGCCTGCGTTCGCCTACGAATGCCAGGCGATTGAGGTTGTTCATACGTGCGCGGGAGATCATCCGTGAGTGCCCTGCCGGCCTCTTTTCGTACCAGCTGAAACTTGAGAGAGTGGACCGCGTTGGGGGCAAACGGATAAGGCGGAAACAAACACGTTTCAGCCGTGGCTTCAGTATTGACGCAAAGGGGTCGTTGACACGCTAAAGAAAATAAATAAAAGTAATGCAACCTTCGGCGTTTCTCTCTAGCAGCCCGCACACGGATTTGCTCCGGCGCGGCCAGCGCGAGGCTGAAAATGCTGTATCCCCGGTCCGCTCCTGGCGCAAAAGACCCGGCCGAGCAGGCAGCCCGGGGGTCGACTGCGGCCTACACTCTTCCCAGTCACACGACACGGTCCTCGTGGTCGATCAGGCCAGGGGGGCGCTCATGAAGCTCGCCGTGGCAGGCAAGGGCGGCGTGGGCAAGACCACGCTCACAGTGCTCCTGGGCGAGTATCTGACGCGACACGGCCAGGAGGTCTGGCTTGTGGACGCGGACAGCTCCCCGTGCCTGGGTCCGGCCCTGGGCCTGTCTTCCGACGAAATCCCCACTCCCCTTGTCGCCGACACCGAACTCATCCGCGAACGCGTGGGCGGTGACGGCTTCATCCGCCTCAATCCGGAGGTGGGCGACCTGCCCGAGCGCTTCCACGCCAAGGCTGCGGGCATGAACCTGCTGGTCATGGGCTCGGTGGCCGGGGCTGGCGGCGGCTGCGCCTGCGCGGCCAATGCGCTGGTCAAGTCCCTGCTCGGGCACCTGCTGGAAGAGCGGCGGCAGTGGGTCCTCGTGGACCTGGAGGCCGGGGTGGAGCACCTGGGCCGCGGCACGGTGGAGTCCGTGGACGGTCTGGTGGTGGTCAGCGAGCCAAGCCTGCGCGGGCTTGAGACTGCGGCCAACGTGTCCCGGTTGGCGTACGATCTTGGCCTGCAGCGCCAAGTCCTGGTCTTGAACCGCGCCGCACCGGGCGCTGAATTCCCTGCCTTGAGCGACCTGCCGCCGCTTGCGGCCGCACTCCCGCGCCTGGCCTCGCTGGAAGCGCGCCAGTTGGCCTCGGCTTCGGCCCTGGGGCTGGCGGAACGCGAACTGATCGATCAGGCCTGCAGCGCGATCCTCAGCGCGCTCGCCAATGGCAGAGGCAACCTGGATTTGTAACCCCAACCGAGAGCGAGGTGGCTATGCGCTATGTCATTGTCGGGTTGCACGCCGCAGGCCGCAGCGCCTGCGCCTGGCTGCGCCGACTCAGGCCGGATGCGTCCATCGTGGGCGTGGACCCCGAGGCCATGCCGCCATACGCCCGGCCGCTCATCAGCTATGTCCTGTCGGGCGAGCTCGAACCGGGGCAACTGAACGTGGAGGGTCCGGACTTCTGGGACCGCCTGGGGGTGCGCGTCGTCTCGGAGCGCGCCACGGCGCTGGACCCGGACAAAAAAATCCTGACCCTGGCCTCCGGGCGGCAGGAACCGTACGATTGCCTGCTTGTGGCCACAGGCTCCAGCCCCAGGCCAGCCGGGGTCCAGGGCTCCGCAGCCAAGGAGATCCACTACTTCCGCACCCGGGGCCACGTGGAGCGCATCCTGGCCGCCTGCAGGCCCGGGGGCTCGGCCGCCGTCCTGGGCGGCGGGCTGGTGGGCTTCAAACTCACCATGGGCCTCTTGGCCCGCGGAATGCGCGTGCACCTGCTGGTGACCTCTCCCCAGCCCCTGGCCCTCAACGTGGACGAGCGAGTGGGCGCCTGGGCCGCAGAGCAGCTCGCCGCCCTGCCCAATCTGGCGCTCCAGACCTGTGTCACGGCGCAGTCCATGGAGCCCGAACCTAGCGGCGGGTACCGCCTGACCCTGGACACGGGTGAGAGCCTGACCGTGGACCTGGTGGCCGCAGGCAAGGGGGTGATCCCGGCCAGCGGCTGGCTGGATGGCTCCGGCCTGGCCTGCGCCGACGGACTCGCAGTGGACCAAAGGCTGCTGACAGCGGCCCCCGAGGTCTATGCCGCCGGGGACACGGCCATCTGCCGCGATGTGGCCCTGGGCGCGCCCCGGATCAACGCCATCTGGCCGCTGGCCGTGGAGCAGGGCCGCTTCGCAGCCTGGAACATGGCCGGGCAGGACTGCCCCTATCCCGGCGGCCTGGCCATGAACTCCATCCCGCTCTTTGGCCGGCACGTCGTCTCGGTGGGTGCGGTGAACCCGCGCCTGACCCGGGGCTGTGTCTCGGAAGTGGCGGAGGACCGGCAGGGCCGCTACCTCAAGCTCGTGTTCGACGGCTCCAGCGGCCGGATTGTCGGCGCGTTGGGGCTGGATGCGGCGCCGCGCCTGGGCGAGCTGACCTGGGCCGTGCGCCGCGGCCTCACGCGAGACGATATCCCAACGCATTGGCGGCGTGCGCCGCTTTCCGCCGCGCCTCTGGCCGCCCGCACCGAATGGCTGGCCAAGGCGGCAGGACTGTAACCTTCCGCAAAGGAGGACGTATGGTTGTGAAGAGTGTCATCATTCGCCCCGAGCTCTGCGTCGGCTGCATGCAGTGCATGATCCGCTGCGCCGAGGCCCACTCGGAAAGCGGGGTCCTGGCCTTGGCCGTGTCCGAGGCCGTGCTGGCCAAACCGCGCATCCACATCGGCGTGGGGCCGGAGCTGCGGCCCTTCCCCAACAAGTGCCGCCACTGTGAGCCCGCGCCCTGCCAGGAGGCCTGCATGCCCGGAGCCATCCGCTCGGACATCGCCGAGGGCCTCAAGATTGTGGACATGGCCCGCTGCATCGGCTGCGGCATGTGCGGCATGGTCTGTCCGTACTTCGCCATCCGCTACTACCCCGCCGCGCAGGTGGCAGGCCACGGGGCCGTGGCCATCAAGTGCGACGGCTGTCACGAGCGCGTGGCCCGCGGGCAGGTTCCGGCCTGCGTCGAGGCCTGCGTCACCGGAGCCTTGGCTTTCGAGGACGTCAACCGCCACATGAACGCAGGCGTCAATCGCCTGGCCAACGCCGCCCTCGGCGTCACTGCCTAGACCGGCCTCAAGCCGGAGCATGGAGGAGACACCATGTCCAAGACAGACTTCAGCGACCTGACCATTTGCAAGGACGCTCAGCAGATGCTGGCCAAGGCCCGCGAGGAAGGCGTCGAGACGGTCTGGGACCGCAAGCGCGCCCAGGAACCCCACTGCGGCTTCTGCGAACTGGGACTGTCCTGCCGCAACTGCGCCATGGGCCCCTGCCGCATCGATCCCTTCGGGCACGGGCCGCAGCGCGGCGTGTGCGGAGCCGACGCCCATGTCATCGTGGCCCGCAACGTGGGCCGCAGCGTGGCCTCGGGCGCGGCCGCGCACTCCGACCACGGCCGCGACCTGGTCGAGACCCTGCACGCCATCGGCGAGGGCAGCACCACCGACTACACCATCCGCGATCCCGAAAAGCTCGCCCGCATCGCCGTCGAACTGGGCATCGAGACCGCAGGCAAGGATACCAACGCCCTGGCCCGCGCCGTGAGCGAACGCCTGTTCGAGGACTATGGCATCCGCAGGAACTCGCTCGCCTTCATCGGTCGCGCGCCCCAGAAGCGGCGCGATCTCTGGAAGAAGCTCGGCATCACCCCGCGCGGCATCGACCGCGAGGTGGTTGAGATGATGCACCGCACCCACATGGGCGTGGACAACGAGCCTGTGAACCTGCTGCTTCACGCCGCGCGCGTGGCCCTCTCCGACGGCTGGGCCGGGTCCCTGACCGCCACCGAACTCTCAGACGTCATCTTCGGCACTCCCACGCCCAGGGTCGCCCAGGTCAACCTCGCGGTGCTCAAGGAAGACCACGTGAACATCCTGGTCCACGGGCACAACCCCATCGTGTCCGAAGCCATCCTGGCCGCGACCAAGGACCCCGGACTGATCAAGGCCGCCAAGGACAAGGGCGCGGCGGGCATCAACCTGGCCGGCTTGTGCTGCACCGGCAACGAACTGCTCATGCGCCAGGGCATCCCCATGGCCGGCAACCACCTGATGAGCGAGCTGGCCATCGTCACCGGGGCCGTGGACCTGATCATCGTGGACTACCAGTGCATCATGCCCGGCCTGGTCACTGTGGCCGGGTGCTACCACAGCAAGGTCATCACCACCTCGCCCAAGGCGCACTTCTCCGGCGCCGAGCACGTCGAGTTCAGCCTGGATAACGCCCGCCAAAAGGCTTTGCAGGCCGTAGGCATGGCCATCGAGGCCTATTCCGGCCGCGATCCCAAGCGCGTGTTCATCCCCGGCTCCCCGGTGCCGATGATGACCGGCTTCTCCAATGAGGCCGTGATAGGGGCCTTGGGCGGCACCCTCACGCCGCTCATCGACGCCATCAAGGCCGGGCAGATCCGCGGCGCAGTGGGCATCGTGGGCTGCAACAACCCGCGCGTGAAGCACGACTTCGCCAACTCCGAACTGGCCAAGGAGCTCATCAAGCGCGACATCCTGGTGCTGGTCACCGGCTGCGCCACCGTCTCCACGGGCAAGCAGGGTCTGCTCATGCCCGAGGCCGCCAGCCTGGCCGGGCCAGGGCTGTCCGCAGTGTGCAGGGCCCTGGGCATTCCGCCCGTGCTGCACGTGGGCAGCTGCGTGGACAACTCGCGCATCATGAGCCTGTGCGCCGCGCTGGCCACCACCCTGGGCGTGGACATCTCCGACCTGCCCGTGGCTGCGGCCGCACCGGAGTGGTACTCGGAAAAGGCCGTGGCCATCGGCCTTTACGCCGTGGCCAGCGGCGTGTTCACCGTGCTGGGCGTAACCCCGCCGGTTCTGGGCAGCAGCGTCGTGGCCGGCCTGCTCACCAACGGGCTGGAGGGCGTGGTGGGAGCAACCTTTGCCATAGAGCCCGACCCCTGCAAGGCGGCTGAACTCATCGACGCCCGCATCCGGACCAAGCGGCTGGCGCTGGGGCTTTCGGCCTAGCGGTTACGGGATGATTCGTGTTCATGAAGCCAGCGGGGCGACCCGCTGGCTCTTTTTCATTCTCGTATGCTGCCGTTTTTGTTTTACACTTTTTCGTTTTTAAACCTCATCACTGTCCGACTATGTCCATTCAAAGCCCGTAGTTTTAGGGGAACAGCTGGGGGCATACAACTTTTGTGTACAAGTCAATCTCATCATTCTAAAATCTTACTGAAGATATTCGCCCCCAGTTCGCCATTATTATAGAATACATGTCTTAAAACGCATGCTTCGCAGGGTGAGACAACCCGGTGAGACCTTGTCATGCGCATCCCAACTTACCTACCCCCTTTGCCCATAGCCTGCCTGTATTGCTGCCGCGTCCCCTTGCCCAGCGGGCAAAACAGCCTCGCGCACCGGCCAGCGGCAACACGCCCTTCGCCAGCGCTGTCAACCGAGGCCAGGCTCTGAAATAAAATCATTTCAGGAAGATGCGGGCAAGAAACCCGTCAACCGGCAGAAGCGAGCCCAGCATGAGGACCACGGCGACCAGGATGTAGAGCACGTACTGCTGGGTCAGGCCCTGCTGGAACTGGTGGAACCAGGCGAACCAGCGCTCGATCCTGCGCCCCAGCGGCACGAGCATCCGGTCAAGCACCACCTCGTCCACATGGCTGTGCGCCTTCGCCGACTGCGGGAACAGCCCCTCGATGCGGGGCCTGTGCACATGCGGCCGCAGCACCCAGCCGAACATCTCCACGATCATCCCGGCAAAGGACGTGGCCGTGTACTGCATCCTGCTGGTGGGCTCGGCATACCCGCAGTCCCAGGTGCCGGTGCGCGGCGCAAGGCGGCAGCGGCGCACCGCCACAAGCCCCATAAGCGCGATGACCACGACCAGGGCCATGGCCAGCAGGCTGAGGGTCCCGAGCGGAACCAGCGCGGCCAGGCGGACCGGAGCCTGTGCCGACGCCTGTCCCGACGCCTGGGCCAAGCCCGCAAGCACCTGGTCGAGCACCGGGGCCGCCAGCATGGGGACCAGGCCGATGAACGCGCACAGGAGCGCCAGCACGGCCATGGACGCGCGCATGGACAGCGGCGCTTCATGGGCCTTGGCCGCGGCCTGGGTGCGGGGCTCGCCCAGGAACGCCGCGCCGTACACCTTCACGAAGCAGGCCACGGCCAGCGCCCCGATCATGGCCAGCACCGGCACGGCGAGCATGGCCGCCGTGGCCGCCTCTCCGGGCCCGGTGACGGTCTTGAACAGCCCCAGGTACACAAACAATTCGCTGACAAACCCGTTGAGCGGCGGCAGGCCGCAGATGGCCACCGCGCCGACCAGGAACATCAGCGCGGTCCAGGGCATGGTCTTGGCCAGCCCGCCGAGCTGGTCCAGCTGCCGCGTGTGCGCGCCGTGGTCCACTGAACCGGCGCAGAAGAACAGCAGCGACTTGAAGAGGCTGTGGTTCCAGACGTGCAGCAGGCAGCCGGCCAGGCCCAGGGCGATCCATTCGGGCCGCGCGGCCGTGCGCCCCAGCATGGCCAGCCCAAGGCCCATGAGGATGATGCCGATGTTCTCCACGCTGTGGTAGGCCAAAAGCCGCTTCAGGTCGTGCTGGCCGATGGCGAAGACCACGCCGAGAAGCCCGCTCACCGCGCCCAGGGTCAGGATGAGCCCGCCCCACAGCGGCGGTGGGTCCGGCAGCAGCCACAGGAAGCGCACCAGCCCGTAAATGCCCATCTTGAGCACCACGCCGGAGAGCATGGCCGAGACGTGGCTGGGCGCGTTGGCGTGCGCGCCGGGCAGCCAGAAGTGCAGCGGCATCACGCCCGCCTTGAGCCCGAAGCTGACCAGGACAAGGAAGAACAGGGCGTTCAGCATGCCCAGGCCGAGCACACCCCCAGCCACCGGCAGCAGCTCAAAGGAGCCCGTGGCCACGCGCCACAGGGCGAACAGGGCGAACAGCCCCAGGGTGCCAATGTGCGTGGCGAACAGGTAGATGAACCCGGCCCGGCGTGTCTCATCCCGGTGGTCCTCGGTGCTGATGAGCAGAAACGCGGCCAGCGCCATGATCTCCCAACCCAGCAGGAAGGTCAGGGCATGCCTGCTGACCACCAGAAGCGCCATGCCCGCCACCAAGAGCCCCCAGAACACCTGCAGCTTGCGGGCGTTGCGCCGGTGGTGGTCCTGCGGCCAGTAGCCCAGGCCGTAGAGCGAGCCGAGAGCGCCCATGAGAAAGACCGGGACAAGGAAAAACGCGCTGAGCGCGTCCAGGGCCACAAGGCCGCCGCCCACCGCAGGCCAGGGAAAATCCGCGCTCCGCGCGCCGCCTGCTCCCACGTCCGCCGCCAAGCCCAGCAGCACCGCCCCCGCGCCCGCCAGGCCCACCAGCCCGGCCAGGGCCATGAGCCCTGCGGCAAGCCGCTGGCCGGACAGCGACGAACGCGGCAGGGCCAGGCCCGGCAGCCCGCTGCCTGCGGCCAGGGCCATGGCGGTGAGCACGAGGAGCAGGGTCAGGTCCATGCGTTCATCCTCTTTCCTCGCCTGTCCCGTCGCCAGGTTCGCCAAGGGGCACGACACCCGGCGCGACATCCGGCACGACCCCCGGCGCGACCCCCGGCGCGACCCCAGGCATGACGACAGCCGCCTCGGCGCGCGCCAGCACGTCCAGAAGCTCCTCGCGCGGGGCCTGGCGCCCCAGCGCCGCCTTGACCTCCTTGTCCCGCAGCACGAAGCCCAGGCGCGAAAGCAGATGCAGGTGCGCCCGGATGGTCGGGGTGATGAGCAGAAACAGGGTGTGCACCGGCTGGCCGTCGATGGCCTGAAAGTCAATGGGCCGCTTCAGGAAGCAGATGGTCACCGCAGGCCGGGTGATGTGCAGGATGACCGGATTGCGCACATGCGGAATGGCGATGCCCCCGCCGATGCCCGTGGAGCCCAGCGACTCCCGCGCCAGCAGCACCTGGAACAAAAACTCCCGGTCCACCTCCTCGGGCAGGGTCAGCATGTGTATGATGCCCCGGAGCACCGAGGTCTTGTCCTCGCCTTCCACCCCGTACAGCACGTCCCCGGCGGCCAGCGCCTCCGCAAGGCTGGAATGGGACGCCTTGGGGCGTTCCGCGCCGAAGACCTCCGCGCCGAGGTCCATCTGCCGCGCGGTGGCCCACTCCAGCAGTTCGGAGCGGTTGAAGCGGTACTGCTCGTTGATGTGGTAGGCCGGAAGCACCCCGGCCTTGACCCAGCGGTAGACCGCGTCCTCGGAAATCTTGAGCAGATTCGCGGCATCCTTGACTGACAACTGCATGCGTGGCCCCCGGAAAGGTGTTCCCTTACAATGCTCGACACTTCGCGGCCATGGCGGCCAAACCGGGCCCGGCCTGCCCTGGCCTGCCCGCGCTCACGAGACCCGCCCCAGCAGGCGCAGAAGCCCGTCGAGGATGGTCAGCGGGTGCGGCGGGCAGCCGGGAATGAACAGGTCCACCGGTAAAAGCGCACCGGCCCCGTCCAGGGCCTCGGCATGGCCGATGTACGGCCCGCCCGCGATGGCGCAGGCCCCCACGGCGATGACGATCTTGGGCTCGGGCACGGCGGCGTACGTCTTCTCCAGCGCCAGCCGCATGTTCTGCGTCACCGGCCCGGTGATGAGCAGACCGTCGGCGTGGCGCGGCGCGGCCACGAACTGGATGCCGAAGCGCCCCAGGTCCCAGCCCACGGTGCCGAGCACGTTGACGTCGGCCTCGCAGGCGTTGCAGCCCCCGGCGCTGACCTGGCGCAGCTTGAGCGAGCGGCCGAACAGGCCGAGCAGCCGGGGCTCCAGCGCCCCGGCCAGGCGCACAGCCCGGCCTTGCCCCACAAGCAGATCCCCGCGCCGCCGCGCCGCCAGGCGGTGCTCCTGTGTGAAGACCAGGGCCCCGGTCGGGCAGGCGCCCGCGCACTGGGCGCAGAACAGGCAGCGGCCCAGGTCGAGGCTAAGCCCGTTTTCCAGGCTGACGGCCCCGGTGGGGCAGGCGTCCACGCAGGCGCGGCAATTGCCCTCCAATGTGGCCGCCGATGTGGCCGCCGATGCGGCCGCAGACGTGGCGGCGCACTTTCCGGCGTCAATGACCGGAGCCCCGCGCAGGCGGTCCGGCACGGCGGGCGGCGGCCCGTCCGGGTAGCGGATGGTGCGGTGGCCCTGCTGCAGCCTGGCCTTCAGAATTTTCAACATGCCGCCTTCCCCCCTGGTCCCGCAGCCCCTGCCCGGCTCACAGGTCGAACCCGCAATAGGACAGGTTGAAGCTCTTGTTGCAGAGCGGAAAATCGGAAATCTGCTGCCCACGCAAGGCGTAGGCCAGGCCGCTCCAGTTGCGGAACGAGGCGTCCACGATCTTGTAGCGGGAAAACCGGCCCGCCTCGTCGGTGATGGCCACGTGGCAGACCTCGCCGCGCCAGCCCTCGTTCAGGGCCGCCACGAAGCTGTCCGGGGCCAGGGCCCCCACAGGGGTCTGCCGGGCCCCGGCTGGCATGGCCCGCAGCTGCTCGCGGATGAAGCGCATGGACTGGTGGATCTCCAGCCAGCGCATGTAGGCCCGGCCAAAGACATCGCCGGACTCCACAGTGGACGCCGGGATGTGGGCGAAGCGGAAGACCCCGCAAGGCTGGTCCTGGCGCACGTCGCGCTCCAGGCCCGAGGCCCGCGCCGCCGGGCCCACGATGCCGAGGTCGAGGGCGGCCTGCCGGGGCAGCGTGCCGGTGCCCTCGAAGCGGGCCATGACCGAGGGCGTGCTCCAGAGCAGGTTGATGGCCGCGTGGGCGTCCTTGTCAAAGGCGTCGATCTCCCGGAGCAACGTGTCGATGCGCGCGGTGTCGACGTCGAAGCCCACCCCGCCGGGCCGGATCATGCCCCGGCCAAAGCGGCTGCCGCAGAGCCTGGCCGTCATGTTCAAGACGTCGCCCCGGATGCGCCCGCAGAAGCTGGCCGTGGGCAGAAAGCCGACATCACCCGCCAGCGCGCCCAGGTCGCCCACGTGGTTGGCCAGGCGCTCCAGCTCCAGGGAAATGCCGCGCAGGGCCTGGGAGCGGGCCGTCTTCTGGCAGCGGCTCAGGGACTCCAGCACCTGGCAGTAGGAGGTCGCGTGGGCGATGGTCGTGTCCCCGGCCACGGTCTCGGCGTAGTGGATGCCTTTCGCGTGGGGGCCGCCCAGCATGGCCCGCTCCACGCCGCGATGCTGGTAGCCCAGCGCGATCTCCAGGTGGTGCACCAGCTCGCCCTGGCACTGGAAACGGAAGTGACCAGGCTCGATGATGCCCGCATGCACCGGGCCCACGGCCACCTCGTGGACCTCCTCGCCCTCCAGGCGGTAGAAGCCGCCCCCGCCCGGCGCGATAAGCTCCCCGCCTGGCAGGTTCGGCTCCCCGGCCTCGCGGCCCCAGGCGTCCCGGCCGGTCCACGAAGCGTGGTGGCGCACGGGCTTGAGCCAGGGGTGGCCCTCGGGCACAAGTCCGTACTGCTCGGCGATCTCGCGCTCGAACAGGTGCACCTGCGGGCAGCGCGGGGTGAGCGAGGCGAAGCTGTTGCCCGTGATCTCCGTGCGCGCGGCCGCCAGCAGGTTCTCGTCATCGTCGGCCAGCACCACGTAGAGCGCGGTGGCGTCCTGCTGCCGCGCCTCTGCGCCGAACAGCGCCACCACGCGCCGACCTTCGGCCACGGCGTCCACGATGGCCTGGGCAAAGGCCTCCGGGTCCAGGACCGGGATGCTGGCGTGGTCGATGGACCAGCCATTGGTGAAGGTCCGCAGGGCCGTCCTGCTCTCGTTCAGTGCCGGGCTCATGGCTGCGCCCCCAGGAAGCGCGCGGCGTCCTGCAAGAGAACGCGCAGCGGCTCCGGGATATAGATGCCGAGCAGCAGCACGAGCAGCATGAGCACAAGCGGCGGCGCGACCAGGAGCAGCCCCTCGCGTGCAGGCCCGGCAGGCCCGACAGATCCGGCACCCGGACCCTGCGCCGGGGCGCGGCCCTGCACGGCCCGCAGCACGGTCCGGCCCATGCCCGCAAAAACCACCATGAGCAGGACCAAAAATGCCCCGCCGATGACAAACCGCCCGGCGGCGAACGCGCCCATGAGGATCGAGAACTCGCTCACAAAGGGGCCGAACGGCGGCGACCCGGTGATGGCCAGGAAACCCACGAAGAACAAGCCGCCGGACACAGGCAGACGGCGCAGCACGCCGCGCACCTGGTCCGTGTTCTTGCTGCCGTAGGCGCGGTGGATGTTGCCTGCGGAAAGGAACAACACGCCCTTGGTCAGGCCGTTGGTGAGGATATGCAGCATGGTCCCGAACAGGGCCGCGCGGCCCAGGCCCAGCCCCACGGCCAGGATGCCCATGTGCTCCACGCTGGAATAGGCCAGCATGCGCTTGAAGTCGCGTTGCGCAGCCATGAACACGCCCGCCACAGCCATGGAGAACAGGCCCAGGCACAGCAGCAGGCGCGAGGTGAAGGCCTCCCCGCCTGCGGCGTTCACGATGTGCGTGATGCGCACCAGAGCCAGGAAGGCGCAACTGGTCACGCAGCCGGCCAGCATCGCGCCCACGACCCCGGACGCCTCGCCATAGGCGTCCGGCTTCCAGGTGTGCATGGGCGCCAGGCCCATCTTGGTGCCATAGCCCACCAGCAGCAGCACGAAGGCGGCCTGGACCCAGGGCCAGGACAGCTGCGGCGCGCGCTCAAGCAGCGCCGTTGTGGTGAGCGGGGCGTCGGGTCCCACGTGGACCATGGAGTAGGCCAGGAAGAACGTGCCCAGAAGCGCCACGGCGATGCCCACCGAGCCCACCATCAGGTACTTCCAGGTGGCCTCGATACTCTCACGGGTGCGCTTGAAATAGATGAGCGGCGCGGTGAGCAGGGTCGTGGCCTCGATGGCCACCCACATGACGCCCAGATGCTGCGACCAGATGACCAGGTCCATGACCCCCAGGAAGGCCAGCAGGCAGGCGCAGAAAATGCGGTTGGGCGATTCCTGCCGGGTCCTCAGGTAGCCCACGGCGTAGAAGGAGCAGCACAGGTACAGCACGCTCACCTGCAAGAGGACGATGCGGCCTGGCGCGTCAAGGGCGAACCAGACGCCGCCGGACTCCGGCCAGATTCCCGCCAGGGCCAGGAGCGCCAAGGCCATGTGCGCGCACCCGGTGAACGGGAACAGCCAGGGCCGCCAGGGCCGCCCGCGCCCCACGGGAAAGGCCAGGGCCACGGCGGCCATCAAAAGCGGGAGGAGTATCATGAAAAGCGCCATCGCATCATTCCTTGAGGGAGGCCAACTGGCGCGTGTCCAGAGAGGAAAATGCCCGGTTGATGTGGTTCACGATGATGCAGATGACGAAGATGCCCACCACGAGGTCGAGCAGCACGCCGAGCTCCACCACCAGCGGCATGGCCTCGACCAGCAGCATGCCGAAGATGAAGATGCCGTTCTCCAGCACCAGGTAGCCCACGATCTGGTTCAGCGCGGTGAAGCGCGTGGTCAGAAGGATGAAGCCCACCAGCACCGTGGCCATGGACGCGGGCACCAGAAGCAGCTCTGCGTGCGGGCCGGTCACGGGCAGATTGTCCGCGTACAAGAGGGCCAGCAGGATGGCCCCGGCCCCCAGGACCGTGGAGGCCAGACGGCTGATGAGCGGCTCCACCTCGCGCTTGATGGCCGCGTCGCGCAGGGCCCGCATCATGATTCCGGGAACGGTGACGCCCTTGATGGTCACGGTCGCCAGCACCACCAGGACTGTGGGCAGCCGCAGCCCCTCGGACACCAGCAGCGGGATGACGCCCAGAAGCGCGCCCTGCGCGGCCACGATGCGGATCACGGCATGGATGCGGCTCGCGCCCAGGACGAACAGGTTCATCACCAGGACGACGACGAGGATGGCGTTCAATATGCTTGTCATGGCGCTACCGGACCAGCAGGAGCAGGCCGAAGCCGCAGGAGAGCATGGCGGCCAGCAGCAGATAGGGCACATGCGGCATGGGCAGCCTGGCCCGCACCGATTCCACCACGCCGACCACCACGGCCAGCCCCAGCATCTGCGCCGCGAACAGGGGCCAGTCGGCCCAGGCGGTCCCGGTGTGGAACGGGGAGACCAGATGCAGCAAAAGCGCGCCCAGGATGAACAGCTTGAGGGCGGCGGAATACAGGATGACGCCGAACAGCGGCCCGCTGTGGTCGAGCACCATGACCTCGTGGATCATGGTCAGCTCCAGGTGGGTGGTCGGGTCGTCCACCGGAATGCGGCAGTTCTCGGCCAGGAGCACCACGAACAGGCCGATGGCCACCAGGATCAGCGGCGCGGCCACCAGCGGGGAAAAACCCTGCTCCGGGCCGTGCAGCATGCCCGTCAGACTGAGCGAGCCGGACATCCTGGCCAGCACCAAAAGCGCGAAGAACAGCGTGGGCTCGGTCAGGCAGGCGAAGGTGACCTCACGCGCCGCGCCCATGCCCTCGAAGGCCGAGCCGGTGTCCAGCGCCGCAGCGGTGGTGAAGAACCGCGCCAGCCCGAACAGATAGGCGAAGAGGATCAGGTCGCCGGTGAAGCGGATGGGGGCCGGAAACGGCCCCAGGGGCATGAGCAGCCCGGCCAGCGCAACCGCCGCAAGGGTGGCCACCGGCCCCAGGGGAAAGACCCAGGTCGTGGTGCGGCTGATGACCATGGACTTGCGCAGGAGCTTTACAATGTCGTGGTAGGGCTGCAGCACAGGGGGCCCGACCCGGCCGCCGAACCAGGCCTTGGTCTTGGTGATCACGCCAAGCAGCAGCGGCGGCATGATCAGCAGCACGGCAATGCTCATAAGCGCATCAATCATGGCAGAACCCCTTGCATGAAGCCGCGCCGCATGGTGCAACCCGTTCCACTCAGCGCCGCCAGCGCGCACCCCGCCCCCGGACATGGGAACCGGTGTAACGTTAAGCCGAGAGCGCGCAAGAATCAACGGAAACGCTGAAAATATTTCAGCATGAACGAATATGGAGCGCCGGAGGGCCGGGTCGGCGCACTGGGCCGGTTCTTTTTGGCGTTCCGCGCACAGGGATCAAGGCGGCTCGTCCAGGCCGTGCGCGCAGAAAATGTTCGTCAGCAGGGCATGGGGTTTTTGGCGTCAGCTCGGGCTGGCCTGCTCCCGGAGGACTGGACCGGATTTGAAGACGCGGGCAGAAGACGTAGGTGAATACATCCCTGATTGACGCCTCCGGGGTGTCCACGTATTTTATCCACAAGAAATCGGCACCAGCGAATCCAAGCCCATCCCCCAGGATCAGGAGGGCACATGAGCGGACAGCACCCGGAGCAGCTCCCGGAATTGGTCAGACTGGCGGCCAGCGCGGCGGGAATGGAGGCCAGCCTCTCGCGGCGGGGCTTCCTTCTGCTCTCGGCCTGCGCCGTGACGAGCCTCGCGGCCCTGGGCCTGTGCGAGGCCCTTGGCGCGGGCGCTCCCTTGGTGATTCTGGACAACGCCCAGGGCATGATCCTGGCCGACCCCTCCCGCTGCGTGGGCTGCCAGCGCTGCGAACTGGCCTGCACCGAGTTCAACGACGGCCGCGCCCAGCCCTCCCTGTCGCGCATCAAGATCGACCGGGCCCTGAACTTCGGCCCTGCCGGGCCCACCGGCGGGTCCACAGGCGGGTCCATAGGCGGATCGGGCATGCAGGGCCTCTGGGGCAACGGCCTGGTGGTCCAGGGCGTGTGCCGCCAGTGCCCGCACCCCGTGCCCTGCGCCACGGCCTGCCCGGAAGACGCCATACAGGCCGACCCCAGGACCGGGGCCCGGGTGGTGGACGCCAAGAAGTGCGTGGGCTGCCGCCTGTGCCAGCGGGCCTGCCCCTGGGGCATGATCTCCTTTGACGAGGAGCGCCAGAAGGCCTCCAAATGCTTCCTCTGCGACGGCCGGCCCAAGTGCGTGGAGGCCTGCCCGGCAGGGGCCCTGCGCTACGTGCCCTGGCGCGACCTGACCCGCGAGGGGCAAACCGTTCAGACTCCGCTGGCCGTGCTTTCGGCGGCCAAGGCCAAGGCCTGCATGGAGTGCCACGTCCCGGCGCGCAGGAAGCCCAAAGCCCGCTAGCCGCCCGCTGGCAGCCCTGAACAAGGAGCACGACATGGCCGCAACCCCAGGTGGATTTTCCGGAAAGGTGCTGCGCGTGGACCTGTCCACCGGAAAGATCAGCACCGAGGACACCGTTGAGAAGTACGGCGACGTGCTGGGCGGCACGGGCCTGGGCTACCGGGTGCTCTGGGAGGAGGTGCCCCCCGGCGTCGGCTCCTTTGACCCGGCCAACAAGCTCGTCTTCGCCACGGGCGTGCTGGCGGGCACGGGCGTGCCCTGCAACGGCCGCACCGCCGTGACCACCATCTTTCCCACCTGCTGGCCCAGGCAGCTGGTGGGCTCCGGGCACATGGGCGGCCAGTTCGCGGCCAAGCTCAAGTACGCGGGCTTTGATGCCATCATCGTGGAGGGCCGCTCCGAGCGCCCGGTCTGGCTGTTCATCCGCGATGCCCGGGTGGAGCTGCGCAGCGCGGCGCACCTGTGGGGCACGGGCATCCGCCGGGCCAGCCTGGAGATCAGCCAGGAGATGGGCGCGGACTGCGTGGTGGCGGCCATCGGCCAGGCCGGGGAACAGCTTGCGCCCATGGCCATCGTCGCCAACTCCCTGTCGCATTCGGCTGGCGGCGTGGGCGGGGTCATGGGCTCCAAGAACCTGAAGGCCATCGGCGTGCAGGGCAGCGGCGCGGTCAAAATCGCCGGGGACAAGGGCGAATGGGAAAAGCTCATCAAGTTCCACCTGTCCATCCTGGGCGGAAATAACCAGCATGTGGTGCCCAGCTTTCCCACCCCGCAGTCCGAGTACTACAACCCCGGCTCCCGCTGGGTGGGCGAACCGGGCCGGCGCTGGGGTGCGGCCGAGCCCCCGGTGGAGATCACCGGAAATATCTTCGACCTGAACCGCATCGCTTACCGCACCAACAGCGCGGCCTTCTTCCTGGGCGAGGGCGCCTGGAGGCACACGGTGCGCGGCAACGGCTGCACCGCCTGCCCCATCCGCTGCCACACCGTGGTCAAGGTGCCCTCTGTGGCGGCCAAGTACGGCATCCGGGAGGTGGCCCAAAACACCTGCACCGGGCTTTTGTTCGGCCGCAGCTTCTTCAAGAGGCTGCCCGGCGGCATGCAGGGCCAGGCCGCGCTGGAGGCCTGCATGGTGGGCATGCACCTGGCCGACGACCTGGGCGTGTGGTGCAACTACGGCCAGCTCCAGCGCGACCTCCAGAAGCTCTATTACGACGGGCTGCTCAAGACCAAACTCGGCGCGGCCGAGTACGCCTCCATCCCCTGGGACAAGTACGAGGCGGGCGACCCGGCGTTTTTGTTCGACATCCTGCCGCGCATCGGCGAGCGCCGGGGCGAGCTGGGCCAGGTGCTCAGCCAGGGCACGGGCGGGCTGTTCACCCACTGGTCCATTCCCGAGGAAACCTGGGCCCGGGATCACAACACGCTCTACTGGAAGCAGGGCCACCCCAAGCACCACGCCAACGAGGACGACGGCCAGTGCGGGGTGATCATCAACACCCAGTACAACCGCGACTCCCAGTGCCACTCCCACTCCAACTTCGTGCGCAACGGCCTGCCCCTGGCCGTGCAGAAGAAGCTGGCCGCCGAGGTCTGGGGCTCGCCGGACGCCGTGGACGGCGTGGGGAACTACACCCCCATGAACGTGCACAAGGCCAGGCGGGCGCGCTGGTCGCTGGTGCGCAAGGAGCTGCACGACAGCCTGGGCCTGTGCAACTGGATGGGGCCGTGGGTGGCCTCGCCGCTGAAGGAGCGCGGCTACCGGGGCGACGACAGCCTGGAGTCGCGGTTCTACAGCCTGGCCACGGGCCAAAAGCTGGACCGCGAGGCGTTGGACCGCGCGGGCGAGCGCATCTTCACCCTGCACCGGGCCCTGACCCTGCGCGGCATGGGCGAGGTGGACCTGCGCGCGCAGCACGACCTGACGCCGCACTGGGTCTTTGCCGATCCCTCTGGCGCGGCCCCCTTCAGCAAGGGCGCCATCCGCATGGACGAGGCGGACATCAGCAGGGGTATGGACCAGTTCTACGAGGTCATGGGCTGGGACCGGGCCACGGGCGCGCCCACCATGGAAACCTATGCCCGGCTGGGGCTCAAGGATGTGGGCGCGGACCTGAAGGCCCGGAAGCTCGTGCCCGGAGACCCGGCATGAACGCTGCCGAGAGCGCCGGGCCGACAGCCGCCTTGACCGAGGCGACAACAGCCGCCTTGACCGAGGCGACAACAGCCGCCCTGACCGAGGCCGCCATTGAGGCCGTGCGCGCGGCCAGCCGGGAGGGCCGGTTGGCGACGCTGGCGGAGGTGCTCGCCGCCCTGGCCGCAGGCGGGCATTTCGGCCCGCCGGAGGGCCAGGCCGAAGGCCAGCCAGACGGCCAAGCAGGAAACCAGCCGGAAGGTCAGGCAATGGGCCAGCCAGCGGACCACGCCGGACCCGCGCAGGCCGGAGAAGAGGCCGCCGCACCCCTGGCCAGCGACACTGCCAGCATGCTGCCGGGCATTCCGCCAGAGGTTCTGGCGGGCATCCTGGCGGCCCAGCCCGACCTGGCCTCGTTTCAGAGCCTGTCCGGCCAGACCGTGTACCACGCCCCGGATCTGCTTAGCCGCACCTACGCGCGCATCCTGGACCGCAAGGGCTCGCCGCTCGTGCTCCTGGCCGAGGAGATCCGCGCCAACTCCCGCGACTATCCCCGGCCCGTGCCGGTGGAGCTCTTCGAGGCCCCGCCCTTTGGCCTGACCCCGGAGGAGATCGGGCACGTCCTGCAAGCCCTGGCCGCAGACCCCGCGCACCAGGACATCACCTTCACCACCACGCCCGCCGGCGCGGTGTATCTCTTCTCCACCCGGCACCTGGAGCGCGGGTACGCGGCCTTCCTGGCGCAGCGGGCCGAATCCCTGTCCATGAACCCATAGGCCTTCAGCTGTAAGCGCAAAAACCGCGAGGTTCCCGCGAACTTTTGGAGGGCAGGCGTCCGGGGGCCGCCGCAGAGGGCGTGGCCAAAGACCTCCGTCCGCCTTCTGTGCGGCCTGCGGAGGTCCTGGGGAGCAAGGGGGGTGCTGCGTGCTGCGGCGCTGGACCGTGGGGCAGGCGTCGCCGCGAGGGGGTGTCGCTGGGTGGAGAAGAAATCCCGGTGGCCTTCGAATGCTGCCGCGTTGTCCGAATGCTGTTGCGTTGTTCGAATGCGTGGAGATGCAGCGGATGGCCTTGCCCCCCAACGTTGCGGGCAAGGCCAGGGGGAGGAGTGTTTACGTGTCAACTGGTCCGAAAGAGCCGGACTGGACAGGGTCGTCTCAGCTCCTGCCCGGGTCGCTCCCGGAGACCACCCGGACCTCCGCGAAATGCTGGAGCATGAGCACAAGCCCCCCCGCGAGCATGAGCCAGAGCCCGGCCTGATAGCACGGCACGGACAGAGCCCGCAGGCCCATGAGCACTGCGGCCAGCACACACAGCCCCAGCCCCAGCAGCTCCAGGCGGCCCTGGTGCAGCCCCAGGCACAGGGGGCAGTCCTCGCCCTCGGGCGGAGGATAGATGAACCAGACCCGGTTCCAGGCCAGGGCGCAGAGCACGGCGATGACCGCGCCCCAGGCCATGTGCAGGGGCAGCAGCAGCGGCGCCACGGGCAGGGGCAAAATCGCCGGAATGGCCGCCGTGGCCGCAGCAGGCGGATGGTCGGCGTCGAAGATCTGCATGAACACTGCGGCCAGCCCCACGGCCAGCCCCAGCTTGAGCGGCAGGATGGCCCCGGTCGGCAGCGCCTGGATGAGCGCGTCGCCCGCGAGAACGGCCAGCAGCCCGGCCGCGCTGGACACCAGGTGCCCCACGATGACCTGCCGGGGCCGGGCCACGCGCAGGTACACGCAGGCGGCGTTGATGAAGCAGGTGGCGGCCAGCGGCGGGTAGAGCACCCCCACGCCGCAGCCCCGGGAAACCAGGGCGATGACGGCCAGCGTCAGCCCGCCGCCCAGGGAGCCCCAGACCAGGCGCGAGAGCGAGATGACCCCCGGCCTGTAGACGTCCTTTTCGAACTCCCGCCTGCATGGCGCGCGCAGCCGCATCTGGATCATGGCGCCCTCCGATGGCCTGGACGCGCCCCCGGCATTGGCCGGGCGGCGCCGCGTGGACGCCGCCCGGCCCGGTTTCACATGCTCAGCCAGGGCTCTTGACGTAGAGGATGGACTGGGTGCTCATCTTCTTCACGACCTTCTTGCCTGCGGCATCGGCGTGCATGAGCAGGATCTCCCGCTCGCCAAAGGAGAGGGCGTCGGCCAGGCAGACCTCCACGCACACGGGCTCCTGGCCGTGGATGACCCTGTCGTAGCACAGGCTGCACTTGTGGGCGTACGTGCGCGCCGCGTCGAACTGGATGACCTCGTAGGGGCACTTCTCGATGCACTTCTTGGCCCCCACGCACGTGTTCTTGTCGATGAGCACGATGCCGGTCTGCACGTCCTTGTGGATGGCCCCGGCCTCGCAGGCCTTGATGCAGGGCGGCTTCTTGCAGTGCTGGCACATGACCACCCAGTAGTCTTCCTTGAGGTTCGGGTAGCTGCCCGTGCACTGGCTCTCCACCCGCAGGTAGTGGCTCATGGTGCCGGGCATGGACTTCTCGTGGTCCACCAGCCCGTAGTGGTTGCGGCAGGCCACGATGCAGGTCTTGCAGCCGATGCAGCGGTCGAGGTCGACCATTATGCTGAGTTGTTTCATGTCCGCCCTCCTTTACTTCACGATCCGGACACGGGTGGAGACATGGGCCTCGCCGCCGCGCAGATCCTGTTCATCCAGATGCGAGCCCGCGTCAGCGATGAGCTCGTTGTCGCTGATCCACTTGCCCCGCGAGGCCACCTTGCCCATGGTCTGGCCGAAGCCGTGGATGAGCCCCGCGCAGCCGGGCTTGATCTTCTCGGTGAACAGGACCGGGATGCGCACCTTGCCGGTGCTCGACTCCACGGTCACGGTGTCGCCGTTGGCGATGCCCAGCCTGGCCGCATCGATGGGGTTGAGCAGCAGCGGATTGGCGTCCAGGCCGGAGACGGAGTCGCGCAACTGGGCGTTGTTCTGCGACCAGGCCCCGGTGTTGTTCAGGAAGATGGTGCGGAAGTTGACCAGGATGAAGGGGTACGTGTCCGCGTCGCGGCGGAACTCCAGGGGCAGTTCCGGGCTCGGCCACTGCTGGCCGATGTCCGCGTACATCCTCCACTCCAGCTCGATCTTGCCGCTGCCGGTGTTGAACTTGCCGGCGTCTTCGTACTTGCGGAAGCCCACCGTGCCCGGCGACCAGAGCGCGCCGCCGTCCAGCATCTTCTGCATGCTCATGCCCACGCCCGAGAGCTCGATGTCGTAGTACTCCACATCATCCTTGAAGGCGAAGAACTCCGGGAACATGCGCTTGCCAAGCTCGATCATCACGCGGTTGGCGTGGCGCGACTCGCCGATGGGCTTGACCACAGGCTGGCACACCGCCGCCGTGTGCCCGAAGTTGTACCACCAGGGCATGTACAACAGCTCCCAGCGCTCGAAGTTGGTCTGGTCGGGCAACACCAGGTCCGCCCACTTCATGGTTTCCGAGGGCAATATCTCGGTGACCACAAACAGCTCCAGCAGGTAGTCGCCCTTCTTGTCCTTCATGGTCATGGCCTTGCGCCACTCGCCGGAGCCCATCTCAGACAGGGCCGGGTTGCATTCCGAGGCGAAGAAGACCTTGAGGTTGCCTTCCTTCACGGCCTGGGCCGCGTACCAGGTGGGCTCCAGGATGAAGTTGTAGTGGTTGAACTTGTCGCGGTTGGGCCCGGTGCGGTGGTAGCCCAGCTCCTTCAGGTTCGGGGCCGGGGGCGCGGGCTTCACCGGGGCCATGGGCGCTATCTCCGGCAGGGGCTGACCGCCGGGGTTGTCCAGGTTGCCGGTGATGACCAGGAAGATGGACCAGGCGTGGCCCCAGTCCATGGCGTTGCCGTACATGATGGACTTGAAGGCGTCGATGCTGACGCTGGGGGCCTTGGCGCACATCTCGGCCAGCTTGATGATGTCCTTGGCCGGGACCTCGCAGATTGTGCTCATGGCCTCTGGCGTCTTGTCCTTGAGGAAGGCCGCAAGGCCCTCCATGTCGCCCTCGCGCACCCACTTGTCGCAGAAGGCCTTGTTGTGGATGCCCTTCTTCAGCATGTGGCTGGCCATGCCCAGGAACAGGGCGGCGTCGCCGCCGGGCTTGATGGGAATCCACCAATCAGCCTTGGAGGCTTCGGTGCGGAAGATGGGGTCGATGACGATGAGCTTGGCCCCGCGCTCCTTGGCGTCCAGGATGTGCTTGGGCACGCAGGCGTCGTCCAGGCAGCCGAAAGGATGCCGGCCGGAGAGGATCATGATGCCGCCCCTGGGCACGGTGTAGTACATGGGCGCGATGTGATGGTTGGGGAAACAGCCGAAGGTGTGCAGGTGGGCCATGATCTTGGCCGAGTCGCAGTGCGGCAGGCCGGTGCTGATGAACCCGCCCACGGCGTTGACGAAGCGCCACTTGGGGTCCGTGGTGGAGTGCGGGAACATGGAGTAGGTGAACTTGTGGCCCTCGCCGCGCTTCATCAACTCACGCAGCTTCTTCTCCATGATGCCCATGGCCTCGTCCCAGCCGATCTCCTTGAACTTGCCCTCGCCGCGTTCGCCCACGCGCAGAAGCGGCTTCTTCAGGCGCTCCTGGGAGTAGAGCGTGGTGATGCCGGCCATGCCCTTGACGCACATCTTGCCGCGCGCGCGCGGGTTGCCCTTGACCTCCCTCACCACCCCATCTTCCACGCGGGCCAGGATGGCGCACTCCGCCTTGCATTGATAGCAGACCGTGGGAATCCATTTATTCTCGTGCATACTGCTGCCCTCCGTTCAAGGTGTGACACACCACCGGGCAGCCGCCCGCAGGTGTCTCTATGAATGAAGAGCATCCGGCGCAAAAATTAGTTCCCGGAAATGGACTGAAAAGTGGAAAATTCGTGACTCAGGCCGAGGCCAGGGCAAACAGATCAGGCCGGGCAAATCCGCTGACAGAACAGGACGCAGGCAAAACGCCAGCCTGCTTGGCCAACTGGGCGAAGGCGTCCAGGCGTGCCTGCTCCGGGCACAGGTCGTCGAAGCTGATGGTCCTCTCGTCCAGCACCTGCCGGGCCACGCTGGCCTCGATGCCGCTGTACGCGGCCTGGGTTGCGGCGGCAAAGGCCGGGTCCCGGCGCACTCTGTCCCTGGCGGCCAGCAGCATGCGCAGATAGTCGGTGAGCACCTGGCCCTGGCTCCCGGCGAATTCCTCGCGCACGGCCAGGATGCAGCAGAGGTGGCCGGGCAGAATGTCGCGCGAGCGCAGCACGGTATCGCCCAGCCCTGCGCGCACGCACTTGGTGCTCCAGGGCTCGCCGCAGAGGAAGGAGCCGATCTCGTTCTGCCGCAGGCAGGAGAGGGTGCGCGACGGATTCACCACCATGGTCGGCAGCTCTGAGAGTTCGGGCCGCTCCTGCACAAGACGGCTGAGCAGCACCTGATGGGTCGAGCATTCGCCCGGCAGGCCCATGCGCAAGCGCCGCTGCGCGTTCCTGGACAGGAACAAGGAGCTGCCGTCGTGGTGGCCGTCCATGACGTACGCCAGCGGGGTTCCGGACTGGCGCAGGCTCAAGGCCAGGGGGGCCATGATGAAGGCCGCGTCCAGCCGCCCGCGCCGGAGGTCGCCCGCCAGGGCGGCCCAGGAGAGGTAGCGCTTTGAGCAGAGCGGCAGGCCCCGGCCCTGGCTCAAGCGGTCGGCGCACATGGCCAGAAGGTGGTCGCTGATGGGCATGTAGCCCACGCGGAAGATGGTCTCGCAGTGGAAGCGGGCCAGGCGCGCCTGGAGCAGGGGCCGGGCCGTGAAGAGCCGCTTCTTGGCCGTGCCCTCGGGCAGGCCGCAGGCCTGGGCAGCCTCGGCCACGGACAGCCCGCGCCGGTAGTGCAGGCGGCAGACATCGCGCAGGTGGCCGGGCAGGTCCTCTATGGCCGCGTCGCAGGCCGCCAGGAGCTGCATGGCGCACAGGGCGTCCTCCGGGTCGGCCCCCTCCGCTGTCGGCAAAAACCCGCACAGCTCCAGTTGGTCAAGGGAGAGTTCCGCGTGATCGCCGCCAGCCAGGCGCACGCACTGCGAAGCGATGATCGACGCGAGCCAGGCGGGGAAGGCTGCCGCTTGGCGCAGGTTGACCAGCTTGGAAAAGGCGATGAGAAAGGACTCCTGGACGGCGTCTTCGGGCAAGAAGCCCTGGGGCAGGCGGCGGCGGGCCAGGCGCAGGGCCCAGGGGTACATGCTGTCGACCAGACCCCGCCAAGAGCCGACATCGCCCCGGAGGGCCTTTTCCACGAGTGCTTCTACGGTGCACGGTGCGGCCATGCAGGCATTGCCTCCTGCCCGTAAACACATTTTTCCATATCCTTACTGTGGACATGCCGCGCAGTTTCGTCAATATGTTCAAATAAGCATAACTCGGTCCTGGCAGGTGCGCGCCCTCGTCGATGCCGGGGGTGACGAAGACCACGGTCTTGCGGCGCCTTTTGCAGAAAACCCGCGCTGCGCCGACAGACGCGCGTGCGCATCCAGCGCGACAACGGTTCGTCCATGGGCAACACGTCCAGCTGCACGGCCAAGGCCAGGGCGCTGGGCGCTCTCCCGGCCCTGGTGCCAAACCGCGACCTGACCACGACAGCCGGGCCCGTGGCGACCGCCGGGCCCGTGGCGGGCAACAGGCTCCCGCAGTCGCCGGCCTGGCCAAGGGCGAAAGGGGAAGCAGGGCCACAGGGTTCGCCGATCCCGACAGCGCCTCCTGGCCTGCGAACGTGCAGGCGCGGCCCGCGCGCCCTGCCCCCCCCAAGCCGCCGGGACCGGCAACGCCTGGAACGGCTGAACGCAGCGCACCGGCCCTGGCTGCCCGCTGCACATTCCAAGCCTGTGGCCAGCAGCCGAAAGTTCCAGGCCTGCGCCGCCGTGCGGCGTGGTAGGGGCCAGGGAAAGCCAGGCACCCACGCTGCGGTGCCAAAGCTGGCGCATGTGGACAAAAGTTGACAGGTGGAATGGGCGCACGAACGGATTCCGGGGGCAAAAGGAGGCGGTTTCGATTGCCTCACGCCGCAAAAAGGCATAGTCATAACCAATTCGTCGTATTTAACAAGCATCGCTGCTTCGGCCCGGAATCCGGGCCGGTCCGTCCACACCAAGCCCAAGGAGATGGAGCACATGAGCACAGTGCGCAACGGTCTTATTCTGTCGGTGCTGACCCTGTCCCTGCTGCTGTGCGCTGGCCTGGCCCAGGCCTCGGACCCCGGCGTCTTTGCCGGAAAATCCGGCAAGATCGACATCGCGGGCGGCACGGCGCACATCCCGGTGATGAAGGAGGCGGCCAAGCGCATCATGCAGACCAGCCCGGCCATCCGCATCACGGTTGCTGGCGGCGGCTCCGGCGTGGGCGTGCAGAAGGTGGGCGAGGGCCTGGTGGACATCGGCAACACGGGCCGGGCGCTCAGCCCCGCCGAGATCGCCAAATACGGGCTGAAGTCATACGCCTTCGCCATCGACGGCGTGGCCGCCGTGGTGCACCCCAAGAACCCGGTGGCGAACCTGACCCACGCCCAGGTGCAGGACGTCTTCGCGGGCAAGATCACCAACTGGAAGGCCCTGGGCGGCCACGACGCAGCCATCCACCTGTACACCCGCGACGAGGCCAGCGGCACCCGCGAGGTCTTCTGGGAGATCATGCTGAAGAAGGGCAGGATCGCCGAATCGGCCAACGTCGTGGCCTCCAACGGGGCCATGAAGACCGCCCTGGCCGGGGATGCCGACGGCATCGGCTACGTGTCCATCGGGCACATCGACGCCAGCATCAAGGCCCCCACCCTGGACGGCGTGGCGCCCGACCAGGACAACGCCAAGAACGGCACGTACCCGGTGACCCGCAAGCTCTACATGAACACCAAGGGCGAGCCCAAGGGCCTCGTGGCCGACTTCATCGCCTACATCCAGAGCCCGGAGGGCGCGCAGATCACCAGCGCCAGCGGCTACATCCCCACCCGCTAGCGGACGGGACATCCGGACATGGCCGGAACCGGGCACACCCCCAGCAGACACGGCGCGGGCCGTGGCGGCCTTTCTCTCGACAGGCTCGTCACGGCCCTGCTCTTCACTGCGGCCGGGGTGTCCGTGCTGTGCGTGGCGGCCATCTTCGGCTTCCTGGCCTACTTCTGCCTGCCGCTTCTAAGCGGCGACCAGCTCGGCGCGGTGCTCTCCTGGCACTGGCGGCCCACGTCCGGGCAGTTCGGCATCCTGCCCATGGTCGTGGGCTCCCTGCTGCTCAGCTCCTCGGCCATGCTCCTGGCCTATCCGCTGGGCCTCGGCCTGTGCTGCTTCGTGCACGGGCTGGGCCCGGCCAGGCCCTCTGTCGATTTGGGGCGTCCGCTCATGGCCGTCATCCGGCTCATGACCAGCGTGCCCACTGTTGTGTACGGGCTGGTTTCGGTGTTTCTGCTGGTGCCGCTCATCCGCAGCGGGTTCTCCGGCTCCGGCTTCTCCTGGCTGGCGGCGCTGCTGGTCTTGGCCGTCCTGGTGCTGCCGACCATCGTGCTGGTGCTGGACAGCCAACTGCGCCTTGTTGGCCCGCCGCTGCGCCTCACCGCCGCAGCCCTGGGCTTGACCCGCGCGCAGGAGCTGCTGCACCTGACCCTGCCCCTGTCCGCGCGCGGGCTCAAGGCCGCGGCCGTGCTGGGCTTCGGCCGGGCCGTGGGCGACACGCTGATCCCGCTGATGCTGGCCGGAAACGCCGCCCAGGTGCCGCACAGCCCGCTGGACGCCCTGCGCGCGCTTACCGCGCACATTGCGCTCGTGGTGGCGACCGACAGCCAGAGCGCGGCCTACACCTCGTTGTTCGCCTGCGGGGTGGTCCTGTTCCTGATCACCCTGGCCGTGAACCTGGGCCTGCGCCGCATCCGGTCGGAAAGCACCCGGCCCGAAGGCAATTGGCCGAAAAGCTCCTGGCCGGGCGGCGGGCAGGCGGGCAGGCGGGCCTGCGCCGGGGCGGCCATGTCTAGGCCGGGGCTCAGACTGGCCGAGCGCGCCCTGCCGCCCCTGGCCTGGGCCGCCGCGCTCAGCGTGCCCGCCGCGTTTTTCGGGCTCATGGCCTATCTGCTCTGGCGGGGCCTGCCCAGCCTGAGCCTGGCGCTCTTCTTCGGCGCAACGCCGCCGCTTGCCGCCCTGCTCCACGGCGCGCCGGTGTTCGAGGGCCTCTGGCCCGCCTGCCAGGGCACGCTGTACCTGGTGCTGGTCTCGTGCTGCCTGGCCGTGCCCCTGGGCATCGCCAGCGGCATCTGCCTGGCCGTGTACGCCACCGGTCGCGCCAAGGCCCTGCTGAACTTCTGCGTGGACCTGTTGGCGGGCATCCCGTCCATCCTCATGGGCCTGTTCGGCTTCGCCCTGATCCTGCTGTTGCGCAAGACCCTGTGGCCCGGGGCCAACACCTGCCTTTTGCTCTCGGCCCTGTGCCTGGCCCTGCTGGTGCTGCCGTACCTCATCAGCTCCACGCGCTCCTGCCTAGAGGGCCTGCCGCCGGAGCTTCGGCTCACGGGCGCGAGCCTGGGCCTGTCGCGCTGGCAGATCGTCTCGCGCATCCTGCTGCCTGCGGCGAGCCAGGGCATCCTGGGCGGCGTGATTTTGGCCGTGGGCCGCGCGGCGGAAGACACGGCGGTGATCCTGCTCACCGGCGTGGTGGCCAATGCCGGAGCGCCCGGACTGTTGACCGACAAATTCGAGGCCCTGCCCTTCCACATCTACTACCTGGCGGCCGAGTATCAAAGCCCGCAGGAGCTGGGCCAGGCCTTTGGCGCGGCCCTGGTGCTGCTCTGCCTCACCGCCGCCCTGTTCGCGGCCTCGCGCAGGCTCCAAGCGGGCCTGGAGCGGCGCTGGAAAAGCGGGAGCACTACCAGGAACGGGAGCCTGCGCGCATGAACAACGCCATTTGTGTGGACAACCTGAGCGTGTCCTTTGCCGGCCGGGAAGTCCTGCGCGGCCTGAACCTGGAGATCCAGGCGGGCGGCCCCACGGTCCTGGTGGGGCGCTCCGGCTCGGGCAAGACCACGCTTTTGCGGGCCGTCAATAGGCTCAACGAGTGCCTGCCGGACTGCGTCACCACGGGCCAGGTGCGCCTGCGTCTGGACAGGGGACTGGGAGGGGAATGGGTGGAGGCCTACGGCCCCGGAACCGTGGTGGAGGACCTGCGCAAGCGCGTGGGCATGGTCTTCCAGTCGCCCAATGTGCTGCCCCTCAGCGTGGAGCGCAACCTCGGCCTGCCGCTCAAGCTGGCCCTGGGCCTCGACGCGGCGGAGATCGAGGCCCGCACGGAGCAGGCCCTGCGCGAGGCCCGCCTCTGGGACGAGGTCAAGGACCGCCTGGCCCACCCGGCCCAGTCCCTTTCCGGCGGGCAGCAGCAGCGCCTGTGCCTGGCCCGGACCCTGGCCTTTGCCCCGGACATCCTGCTGCTCGACGAGCCCACGGCCTCCCTGGACTACAAGGCCGCGCGCGGCATCGAGGAGCTGCTGCTGGAGCTGGCCGCGCGCTATACTCTGCTCGTGGTCTCCCACAGCCTGAACCAGGCCCGCCGTCTGGCCCGGTCCATGTTCGTGCTGCGCGAGGGCGGCCAGATCGAGGCCGTGGACAGCCAGGCCCTGGGCGACAAGGACCGGCTGCTCGCCCTCATGGACGAGCTGTTCTGAGCCCGCTTTTCGTCACTCGGCGTTGAGGGCTGCAGGGCCCAGGCCCGGGCCGCATGATCCGAAACCGCATGATCCGAAACCAAAGGAGCAGGCCATGAAGTACGGCGCGCGCAACAAGCTGAAGGCCACAGTCACGAGCGTGAACAAGGGCGACATCATGTCCCTGGTCAAGTTTAAGGTGACGCAGCCGGGCGAGATGGCCTCGGTCTTGACCACGGAGTCCGTGGAGGATCTGGACCTCAAGCCGGGCGATGAGATCATGGTCTTCATCAAGGCCATCCATGTGCTGCCGGTCAAGGAATAACCAGGCGCGACGGACAAGCAAGCGGCCCGCTCCCGCGCGCAACAGGCGGGGCGGGCCTGGCTCTCCGCCAGCGGTCGTGCGCACGGTGCGCGGCCTCCGGCCCGGCCCCTGCCCCCCCTGTTCCGGAATGCGGGCCAAGCTCCCGGTCGCCGCGCCCGGCCACCTTGTGTTTCCCCGCCTCCTGGGGTACACACGCGCACTGTTGGCGAGCGGCGCCCCGGACCCTGCGCTTGGGCGCTCGTGGCCCTTGACCCGAAAGAGAGCGCACGCCGAACGCAACCAGTAACCGCAGCCAGACGCCCCGGCACACGATCCCTATGCCTGAGACAGCACCTCCATATATCGACAGGACCGGCGGCACCGCCATGCACCGGGAGCGCGACGGCAGGCAGGAAGCCCGCCACCGCATCCCGGCCGACATCCATGAGATCTCCTTTGACGAGGAGCTGCTCGTTCCCCGCGCCCTGCTGCGCCATCTCGACCTCGACCGGCTGAAGACTGCGGGCTGGCTCCCGCTGTCGCTGGAGGACGGCCTGGCCCGGGTGGCCGCCGTGCACCCCGGCGACCCCGCCGTGGCCGAGGACGTCCGGCGAACCATCGGGGCCCAGCGCATCGACTTCCTGCGCATCTCGGCCCGGGACCTGGCCTGGACCATAGCCAACAACGAGGACGTGAACCCCGGCTTTCCCGGCCTGGCCAACAGGACCTCCCTGGCCAAGGTCCGGACCTATCTGGCCAACCGCCGCTCGTTTCTGGCCAGCCGCCGCACCGTCTTCGCCAAGGGCCGCACCGGGCTGGCCATGTTCCGCACCGGGCTGGCCTTTGCCACGGCGGTCCTGCTTTTGCTGCGCATCTTCGGCCTGGGCTGGACCTCCCTGGTGGAGCTGGCCCTGCTCGGGGCCGCGTTTTTCCTCGTGGCCGACGGACTGCTCTGGTACCTGCCCGCGCGGCGGCTCTCGCGCCAGCGCCTGACCAGCGGCCTGCCGCAGGCCCCGGAGGGCGTCAGCGCGCTGTTCGCCACCCTGCGCGGCTTCTGCCCGGTGTTCGCACGCACCGCGCCGGTGCCCGGAGCCCAGGAGCTGCGCAACGACTGGGACACCCTCTCGCCGGTCATGCGGCGGCGCTTTCTGGCCCTGGACCGCACCGACCTGGCCGAGGAGCGCACGCTGCTGGCCTATTTCCGCACCCAGATGGGCAAGTCCCGCACGGGCATGGCCCTGGGCCGCACCGGCGTGGCCCTGGCCGGCATCGGCACGGCCCTGACCCGCCAGTATTCCGGCGGCGGCTGGGGACAGCTGGGCTGGCTGCTCATCGCCCTGGGCCTGGCCATGACCCTGGAGGGGCTGGCCTGGTACTATCCGGGCCGCAGGGCCGGGCGGGAGAGCTTTGACTCCATCAGCCGGGCCGAGGCCAAGAGCACCTGCTGGGACCTGGTCCAACCTCCACATGCTGACTCGGCACACGATAGTCCGGCACACGACAATCCGGCACACGACAGTCCGGCGCAGGGAGGCAGACGCCCGGCGGTGCTCCAGGGCGGCGCGCCCGGCATCTGGGGCACCACCGGCCTGGCCCTGGAGCGCACGCTCCTGGCCGAGCGCCGCAACGTCATGGCCCGGCTGCGCACGCACATGTCCCGAGCCCGCACCGGGCTGGCCTTCATCCGCACGGGCATGAACTTTTCCGCCGTGGGCCTGGGCCTGCTCGTGTCCTTCGGCCTGCGCAACCCGGCCTGGTCCGCGCTGGAGCTCTTCGTGCTCGGCCTGGGCATCCTCCTGACCACCGACGGGCTGTACTGGTACCTGCCCTCGGAACGGGCGCGCCAGAGCCTGCCCTACTGCTCCCACGACATGGAGATCGCCCTGCCGGACTATGCCCGGCCGGTGTCCGCCTGGCCCAGGACGGAGTTCAGCAATGGCCGCTGACCAGCCCCGCGCCCAGGCTCTGCCGGAGCCCTACGCCACCCTGGCCCAAAACGCCGGGGAGGCCGCCACCCGCGCCCTGGCCGCCGCCCTGGCCAGGGGCGACGACCCGGCAAGCGCGCTGCTGCAGGCCGGGGTGCCGGATTCCGCCATCCTGCAGTCCCTGGCCCGGCGCCACGGGCTGCAGGCCGTGGCCTACGACGAGCGCCTGTCCGTGCCGGTGGAGCTGGTGGCGCAGGTCGACCAGGCCCTGCTGGCCGACGGCTGCTGGTTCCCCCTGGGGTTCACGGATTCCGGCGCGGTCATCGTGGCCGTGTGCGCCCCCGGCGACCTGGACACCGAGCAGGAGGTGGCCGGGCATTTCCAGGGCCGGGAGATCATCTGGCGCGTGGCCCTGCGACGCGACATCCACAGGTTCGTGGAGGACTTTCTGCGCCGCGCCTCCGGCAGCCAGATCGGCGCGGAGCGGACCTACCTGGCCTACTGGCGCAACACCATGGCCCATTGGCGCACCAAGCTGGCCTGCTACCGCACGGACATGGCCAGGGCCCGCACCAGCCTGAACGTGCTGCGTTGGGGCCTGGGACTGGTCACCCTGTCCAACTCCATGCTGCGCGCCCAGCGCTTCGAGGCCCACCCCGTGGTCTACTGGGTGTTCATCGCCATGGGCCTGGCCGTGGCCGGGGCCAGCCTGGCCAACTACCTCCAGGCGCGCAGCCCGGGCATCGCGCCCCCGGCGGTGCAGACCCTGGTCGAAGTCACCTCGGCCACTATCGAGTTCCTGGAGGACTTCCACTACATCGACGACAGCCAGGCCAGGCGCGAGCAGCCGGTCAAGCCGACCATGCTGGGCCGCCTGGGCGACCTCTTGTGCAGGCACTCCACCATCCTGGTCACGGACGCAGGCTTCCGCGAGCGCATCCACCTTGCGCGCGAGCGCAACGTCTTGGCTGCCCAGCGCACGGTCTGCGCCTGCTACCGCACGGTGGCCGCGCGCGCGCGCACCGGCCTGGCCCTGCTGCGCACCGGCGTGACCCTGGGCTGCCTGGGCCTGGGCCTGATCAAGTACTTCGGCCTCAGCCCCTTGAGCATTTTCGACGGCGTGCTCATCCTGGCCGGGCTGCTCATGATCGTGGAGGGGACGGTCTGGTACTGGCCTGTCCGGCGCGAGCCCACGGAGACGCCGCGCTGCATCGAGTGGGGGAACTGTGAAGATTAGGCACCTGCTGATCTTAAGCGGCGTTCTGACCACCGGGCTCATCGTGCTGACCCTGGTCTTCGCCTCCCGCGACATGAACGCCGTGGTGGCCAAGCTGCGCTTCGTCGAGGTGGCCGACGACCTCAACGCCTCTCTGCTGGAGATGCGCCTGGCCGAGAAGAACTACTTTTTGTTCAACGAGGACGAGGCCCTGGGCCAGATCACCGCCGGGGCCGCCCAGGCCGAGCAGACCCTGACCCAGCTGCGGCCGGACATCCTGCACGCCACCGGGCCGGGCAATGTCAGCACCCTGCGTGGCCATCTGGCCGAGTACTCGCGCATCGCCACCGCGACGGCCCAAAGCGGGGCCCGCAGCGCGGCTGCGGAAAAGGCCCTGCGCGACGCCGGGCGCAGGGTGCGCGACTTTTCCACGCGGCTCACCCGCGCCGAGCGCGACGAGGTGAACACCATCATCGCCGCCTCGCGGCAGGGCCTGTTCCTGTCCTTTCTGGTCATCCTGGGCCTGGCCGTGCTCGCCGGGCCCATCGTCTTCATGCGCATCCTGAAGTCCCTGACGCGCGTAGTGGAGCTGGCCCACTCCATAGCCGAGGGCCGCTTCAGCCACATCGAGGGCGTGTTCCCCAACGACGAACTGGGCACGGTCCTGCGGGCCATGAATGCGATGTCCGACGAGCTGAAATCGCGCGAGAGCGAGCTGTTGCAGGCCAAGAAGCTGGCCTCGCTCGGCACGCTCACCGCCGGGGTGGCGCACGAGATCACCAACCCGCTGAACAACATCTCCATGCTGGCCGAGACCTTCGAGACCCTCTACGACGACCTCGACCGCGAGCAACGCATGGACTTCATCCGCAAGGTCGGGGGCGAGGTGGAGCGCATCCGCCAGATCGTGGTCGGCCTGCTCAACTTCTCCAAGCCCAAGCAGGCCAACCCGCGCGAGACCTCCTTAAACGAGGTGGTGACCGGGACCATGCGCCTGGTGCGGAACATGCTCGATGTCTCGAACATCGAGGTCGAGCTGAACCTGGGGGCGGACCTGGCGCCGGTTTTCGTGGACGAGAACCAGATCTACCAGGTCCTGGTGAACATCGTCACCAACGCCATCCAGGCGATGGAGAGCACGGACGGGAAAAAGCGGCGGCTGGTCATCAGCACCAGGACGGGCGAGTCCCCGGGCATGCTGGAGATCGAGCTGCGCGACACAGGCAAGGGCATTCCGGCGGAGCACATGCCTCACGTCTTCGACCCCTTCTTCAGCACCAAGGGCGTGGGCGGCACAGGGCTTGGCCTTTCGGTTAGCTACGGCATCGTCAAAAACCACGGCGGCAGGATCAGGGCCGGGAACGCGCCGGGTGGCGGCGCTGTCCTGACCGTCGAGCTGCCCGTTCACCAGGCGGACAAGGAGGACAATGATGGGCGCACCGAGAATCATGGTCATTGACGACGAGAAGATCGTCGGCAACATGACCAAAATGCATCTGGTCAAGGAAGGCTTCGAGGTCGAGACGTTCTTGAGCGCCGCACCCGCGTTGGAGCGGCTCAAGCAGGAGAAGTTCGACGTGGTCGTGACCGACCTCAAGATGAAGGGCATCGACGGCATGGAGGTTCTGCGCACCATCAAGAACCAGTACCCGGACATCCAGGTGATCATGATCACGGCCTTCGCCCACTTGAACACCTCCATCGAGGCCTTCCGGGGGCAGGTCTTTGACTTCTTCCCCAAGCCCTTCAAGATCAAGGACTTCATCGCCTCCATCAACCGGGCCCTGGGCCGGACCGGACAGCCGCAATAGGGCGGGCGCGGCGCGGGCCCGGCCCCTGTGGCCCGGCCCGCGCCCCATCCGCTTCGTCCCACCTCCGCGCGCAGGCCCTGCGCCCCTGGCTTTTGCCCTTGCAATCGTTGCGTCTTTTTCTGTAGACTGCGGCAAAGCAACCCCTTGCCCCCTGGGCAGGCCCTTCTCCATCGCCAGGGCCAGCCGCCCCCTCAACCACGACGATGGGACTGCGAGACACCGCCATGCCGGACGCCGCGACACCTGCCGCCCCCAACGCCTCTCCCGCCCCGCAGCCGGGCCACCTGCGCGGGGTCAACCTCGGCGGCTGGCTGGTGCTGGAGAAATGGATGGCCCCGAGCCTGTTCGCCGGGCTGGCGGCCACGGACGAGACCACCTGGTGCGCGGAGCTGGGCCCGGCGGCCCCGGCGCGGCTGCGCGCCCACTGGAACAGCTTCATCACCCGCGCGGACTTCGCCTTGCTGGCGGGCGTGGGCGTCAACGCGGTGCGCATCCCGCTCGGCCACTGGATCTTCGGCCCGCCCTACCCCTACCACGCGAAGTACGGCGCGAACACGCACCCCTTTGTCACCGGCGGCATCGAGGTGCTGGACCGGGCCTTTGAGTGGGCCACGGAGTTCGGGCTCTGCGTCATCCTCGACCTGCACGCCGCGCCTGGCTGCCAGAACGGCTTTGACAACGGCGGCATCATGGACGTGGTCGAATGGCACACCAGGGAGGAATACCTGGCGCACTCGGTGGAGGTGCTGGGCCGCCTGGCTGAGCGCTACGGCTCAAGAAGCGCGCTCTACGGCATCGAGCTGTTGAATGAGCCGCGCTGGGACGTGCCCACGGACCTGCTCAAGGGCTTCTACCTGCGCGCCTACGAGGCCATCCGCGCCCACTGCGGGCCGGAGCGCGTGGCCATCGTCTTCCACGACGGCTTCCGCTCGCACCGGGAGTACCTGGGGTTCATGCAGCCGCCGACCCACCAGAACGTCGTCTTCGACATCCACCGCTACCAGTGCTTCAGCCGGGAGGACCTGGACATGGACATCCACGGCCACCTGCACAAAGCCGGGGTCGAGTGGGGCCAGGAGGCTGCGGACATCGCGCGCGAGCTCAAGCTGCCCGCCATCTGCGGCGAGTGGAGCCTGGGGCTGAACCTGGAGGTGGTCTCCCTCTGGGCCGAGGGGCCGTATGACTACGCGCTGACGCACCTGGGCGAATTCCAGAAGGACGTGGCCTACCGCGCGTACGGCGCGGCGCAGCTGCTGACCTATGAGCTGTACCGGGGCTGGTTTTTCTGGAGCTACCGCACCGAGACCACGCCGGAGTGGTGCTTCCGCGAGTGCGTCGAACGGGGCTGGCTGCCGCCGCGCTTCTAACGAAGGGGGCGGCTGTGGCCTTTGCCCTGGCGACCGTTCGCCGGACAGCAGCCGGGCCTCCCCGACGCGGCTTGCGTTCAGCGTGTGGTGGTGCAGATCGTTTCGGTTCGGCCAGATTCTGCCAGGTTCAGGTGGAAGCTGACGTTCAGCAGGCGTGAGCCCGGCAGCTCCCGGAGGCAGTTCGCGGATGGGCAGTTGCAGGCTCCGCCGTTCGCCCGCAACATCAAAGGCGTCGGGCCTGCTCCGGCAGGGTCCAGGCCGGACCCGCCGTGTGCCGAGTGGTCTCCCTGATTCTGTCCGTGGCCTCGAAAGCCAACCAAGGAAAATGGATCGAGCCCCTGCCGGGGAAGCTGGGCCTGGGGTAAAGCTTATGCGCCCCCGGAAATGCCACGGGGCCGCTGCTTCCTACAGATAGATCTCGGGCTTTTTTGGGGCCTTGTGGTTCAGGGTCAGGTATTCCCGGAATTGATTGATCTTGGCGTGGTCCATCGCTTTCGCCCCGGTCGGGCAGAACTTGACGCAGGCGCAGCAGCGTATGCAGGTATCCGGATGGACCTGGCAGGGGTCATCGGCGGATATCGCCCCCACTGGACAAAGGGCGATGCATTCCCCGCACCCGTTGCATCTGGCCGCGTCCGTGGCCGGAGCGATTCCTGAAGCCAGGCCCGATTCCTTGTAGGGGAAGTTCCCAGGCACCTGGATGGGGGGCGCCAAACCAAGGCTCGAAATCCTCCTCAACTTTTCCCGCACCCTTTCCCCGAATGCCGCCGCTTCCTCAATGTCGGCCAGGTCAGGCCGCCCCAGGGCGATGGGCGTGGTTTCCTGGGAGTAGGAATGCTCCCCGATGAAGGCCCCCGCCGCGATGGGCTGGAAACCGGCGTTCAGGGCGAGGTCCCTCAATTCCAGCAGGGCGTCCTCGTAGGCGCGGTTTCCATAAGTCACGAGCACCACGGCCGCCTCCCCGCACCCCTTGATGTTGCGGAACCTGGCGACCATGTCAGCCGGGATTCTGCCAGCATAGACCGGGGAGCCGATGACCGTGAGCCCCCGTGGATTGGCCGGAAAGGTTTGGCGGGCCGCCTCCGCCGGGGTCAGGTCGATGATCTGGACCTCTGGAGCCCGCAGGCCCATGGCAACGCCCTCGACGATCCGCCTTGTGGTCCGGGTCGGAGAGAAATACACCAGGGTCATCAAATCGATATCCATTTGTCCGCCTTCCCAAATGGTTGGGGCACGCTCCGGTCGCCCCTGCTCCCCTCTCCGTCAACCCGATCGTTGCGAGCGAAAGGAAATGGGCTTCCCCGGTATGGATCAGGTTCTCGTGCGTGCCGTTGCCGCGCCGCGCGCCGGACAGGAGCTTCGTCTCCCCGACGCGGCTTCAGTTCAGCGTGCGCTGGTGCAGATGATTCCGGTTCGGGCGGAACGGGGCTGGCTGCCGCAGCGTTTCTAGCGGCTGTGGCGGCTGTCGCCATTGCCCTGCCGCCGCTCGCCGAACAGGAGCCTGGTCTCCCCGACGCGGCTTAAGTTCAGCGTGCGGTGGTGCAGACCGTCCAGATTCGGGTGGAAGCTGATGTTCAGCAGGCTTGAGCCCGGCAGCTCGCGCACGAGCATCTCCAGGATCTGCCGTTCGCCCTCGGGATCAAAGGCGTCCGTGGCCTCCTCCAAAAAGATCCAGGCCGGCTGCTGCAGCAAAACGCGCGCAAAGCCGAGCTGCTGCTGGGCCCGTTGCGGCAGCGCCTGCTCCCAGTTGTCCCGCTCGTCCAGGCGCGGGGCCAGCCGGGTCAGGCCCACGCTTTCCAGCACGCGCAGGAGCGCGGCATCGGCATAGGCGTCCGGCGGGCGCGGGTAGCAGATGGCGTCGCGCAGGGTGCCCTCCGGCAGGAAGGGCCGCTGGGCGAGGAAGAGCATTCCGCCGTCGCCCGGCAGCAGCACCCGGCCGTGGCCCCAGGGCCAGAGCCCGCCGATGATCTTGAACAGGCTCCCGGTCACCGCCGGGTCCCCGGTGATGAGCACCCGCTCGCCGCGCTGGATGACGGTGCTGAAATGCTCGATGAGGACGCGGCCGGAGGGCTCGGCGATGCACAGGTCCTCGATGGTCAGGCTGGCGCCCTGCATGGGCTCCACAACAATGCGCGGGCCGTCGTCCGCCGCCTGGCTCATGTCCTCCAACAGCTCCAGGTCCTCGTGCAGCGAGAGCACGCGGTCGGCCGAGGCGCGGCAGCGAGCGATCTCGCCGATGCTGTCCACCGGCCAGGAGAGCGAGGACGTGAGCTGCTGGAAGGCCTGCGCGGCCTGCATCAGCGCGCCCAGGGTCATGGTCCCGGCAATGTACTGCGGCGCGGCGACGAGGATCGGCAGCACCGGCAGCAGCGAGCCGTACACCGTGCCGAAGGAGACCAGGCCCATGTAGGCCAGGGACTGCCTGTTCCAGTCGTGCATGACCTGGCTGAAGAGCGACGAGGACCTGGCGCGCTCCCGGGGCTCGCCGCGCATGAGGGCGATGGCCTCGGCATGCTCCCGCGCGCGGGACAGGCCGAAGCGGAAGGTGGCCTCTGCGGTCTGCAGGGCGTTTGTCGTCTTGATCAGCGGAAGGCCCACCAGCCAGCCGATGGCGCTGCCCAGGATGGCGTACAGAAAGGCCAGCGGCACCATGTAGCCCGGCACCTTGATGTTGAAGCCCGGCACGCTGGCCGCGCCGGAAACCGACCACAGGATGTTCACGAAAAGGCCGAGGATCAAGAGACTGAAGGTCAGCGAGTGGGCCAGCCCGATGGCGCTTTCCGTGGCGATGCGGATGTCCTCGGAGATGCGCTGGTCCGGGTTGTCGTGCTCGCCTTTGGTGAATTGCAGCCGGTAGTGGTGGGCGTTGCCCATCCAGTTCCCCACCAGCTGGTCCGTCAGCCAGGCGCGCCAGTCGATCTGGATCCAGCGTTTGACCATCAGGTGCGCGGCCGTGACGACCAGCGAGGACAGCATGATCACCGCAAAGACCGCCACCTGGACCACCACCCCGCGCACGGAGCGCTGCTCCAGCGCGTCGTACAGGGCCCTGTTCCAGTAGTTGCCCCACACGGCCAGCCCGACCTGGGCGATGGTCAAGAGCAGCAGCAGCAGGGTCGCGCCGCGCACCTTGGCGCGGCGTTCGCAGTTCCAATAGGGCCCGGCCAGGCGCAGAACCTGCCGGAGAAAACGCTTCTTGGGAGCGGCCTTGCCGCCAGGGGCTGCGGCCGGAGGGGAGTCTGTCGGTGTATCAGTCATTGTCGTCGGGCTTCACGCTTGGGATGATGTTCAAGCCACGGCAAGATTGACTTCGACCTAAGGCAAAGGTGCAACCTGCTCCATCTAAAAAACATACATGAATCCCGGCCAGAAGTAAATGCACAGGGATTTCCGGCCCGCCTCGTGTCCGGCTGCGTGGCCGCGCCTGGGGCTGCGGCCCGGCAACGCGCGGGCCGGGACCGAAGCCGGGGCCGGAGGCAGGCCTCTCAGGACGCCTTCCTCGTCAGATTCTGGCCAAAAATCGCCGGGCCGAAAGTTCCCAGGCCGAGCTTGGCCAGGTCAGCCTCGGCCAGCAGGGGCCGCAGAGGCTGCTCGACCCCGGCGGCGCAGTCCAGGGCCACGGCCACGGCCTCGGCCAGGGCCGCGCGGATCAGCCCGGCCTGGGCGGACTGGACAACGCCCCGGCAGTCCGGCGCGTTGCAGCGGCAGGCCAGGGTCTCGCCGGGGGTCATGCCGAGGTCGGCGTAGTCGTTGGTCAGCTGGTCCCCGGCGGCGATGTCGGCCACGGCGATCTCCCAGCCATAGGCCGTGGCGGCGCAATTGGGCCTGCAGGAGTGGTTGACGTAGCGGGCCAGGTCCCAGGCCAGCACGTAGCGGCCCTGCCGGTCGATCCAGAGGTGGCGCTCCGCGTCAAAGCCCATGGCCGCAGGCAGGGCCAGCACCTCGGCCCTGGTCAGCACCCGGTCCAGGGGGTCCAGGGCCCAGACGATGGCGCCGCGCGGAATCGGCGCGGTGGCGAACACGCCGAAGCCCATGACCGGATCAATGGGGCGCAGCTCCGTGGCCGGGTGGATCATCGGCCCTGCTCCTGGCCGGAGGCGTGGTAGGCGCGGTGGCTGGGCACGGGGGCGCGGCCGTCCACCCAGTCCCAGAACTGCTCGGGGTTGTCGGCATAGTGCAAGAGCGGCTGGGCCACCTGGCGCGCATGGCGCAGGGTCTGGGCGACGCGTTGGTCCAGCTCCGGCCACAGCCGCAACACGTCCGAACCGCCGATGACCCCCCGGCAGGCCGGAGCGCCGCAGCAGCAGCGCATCTCCGTGGTCAGGTTGAGCCCGCCGTACTCGCAGGTGATCTCCTGGCCCGGGGCGATGTCGCGCACGGCGACCTCGAACCCGCGCCCGACCCCGAGCATGGCCGGGTCGCAACTGTGGTTCACGTAGCGGCCATGGTCCCAGCACAAGATCTGGTTGCCCTCGCAGTCGGTGTAGGCATATTTGTCGATGATGGGCTGGTAGGGCGCGGGCAGGGTCGCCGCCTCGCCGGGGCTGAAGACCATGTCGAAGCGGCACAAAATCCAGGTCACGGTGCCGCACAAAATGGGCTCCACGGCAAAGACCCCGTAGCCCACCTCCGGGCTGATGAAGCGCAGTTCGGTCGCTGGATGCATCATGCGGCAATCTCCGTCATGGGTTATTCTATGTCCGAAGCCAAAAGCCGCTGGAGGTGCACCGAATCGATGCGCTCGCGCAGCTCCGGGGCCTGCTCCAGCAACAACTCGAACTGCCGCCGCTGCAGGGAAAGCAGCGTGCTCTGCATCAGCGTGCGCACGCTGGCCGTGCGCGGCACCGGGTGCAGCAGGGCCACCTCGCCGAAATGGTCGCCATCCTCCAGGATCGTCACCCGGCGCTCAACCCCGGCCTCATCGGCCACCAGCACCTCCACCGCGCCGCGCACGATGATGTAGAAGCGGTCGGCCTGGTCGCCCTGGTGGATGACATGACGGCCCGCGGGCTGGCACTCGGCCACGAAAAACGAGGCCGCCAGCCTGAGCAGCCGGTCGTCGAGCTGCTCGAAGAGCTTCACGCGGCGCAGCCATTCCGGCGCCACGCTGGCCTGGTCGCCGCTTTGGCTGAGCGTGAAGCCGCTCTGCTTTTCCCACAGCCGTTTGTAGGGGCCGCCCTGCCGCAGCAGCTCCTCGTGGCGGCCAGACTCCACCAGCCGTCCATGGTCGAGCACGCAGATGCGGTCGGCCTCCACGGCGGCGGCCAGGCGGTGCGTCACCGAGACCACCATGCGGCCCCTGCCGATGCGGGCCAGGGTGGCGTTGATGGCCGACTCGGTGCCCGGATCAAGGGCCGAGGTGGCCTCGTCGAGCACCAGGATGCGCGGGTTGCGCAGCAGGGCGCGGGCAATGGCGATGCGCTGGCGCTGCCCGCCGGAAAGCCTGCCGCCGCGCTCGCCCAGCTGCGTGTCGTAGCCCTCGGGCAGGGCCAGGATGGCCTCGTGGATCTCCGCCGCGCGGGCGGCGTCCTCGATCTCGGCGCGGCTGGCGTCGAGGCGGCCGAAGCGGATGTTCTCGGCCACGCTGGCGCTGAACAGGTAGCTCTCCTGGAACACCACGCCCAGCTGCGCCCGCAGCGAGGCCTGGGTGGCGGCGCGCAGGTCCGCGCCGTCCAGGGTGATGCGCCCGGCGGAAGGCTCGTACAGCCGCATCAGCAGGCTTAAGATCGTGCTCTTGCCCGAGCCGCTGGCTCCGACAAAGGCCACGGTCTCCGAGGCCGCAAGCTCGATGTCCAGCCCGCACAGCACCGGGGCGGCCTCGTCATAGCCAAAGCTCACGGCCTCGAAGCGGACCCCACGGGCAAGCAGCGGCAGGGCTGCGGCTCCGGGCCTGTCGGCCACGCGCGGAACCACTGCGAAAAGTTCGTTGACCCGCTCCATGCCGCCCGCAGCCTGGACCAGGGTCGGGATATACTGGGTGGTGTAGGCCAGGGACAGGGACAGGTTGAGGAACAACGCCTGGAACGCGGTCAGGGTTCCCACTGAGAGCAGCCCGCGCGAGGCCATCCACGCGCCCAGGGCCAGCACCGCCACCTGCAGCAGCATGATGCCCACGCCCGCCGAGCGCTCGACCATGGCCGAAAAAAAGCTGACCCGCAGCACGCTCTTGGCCAGGCGGGCGTTGCACTGGCCGAAGATGCGCCCGGCCTCGTCCTGCAGGCCCAGCACCTTCACGGCGGGCTGGGACTGCACGTTCTCCTGCACCAGGGCCAGGGCGCAGCCCTCGTCCTGTTTGCGCGCGTAGCTGGCGTCCACGGCGCGCGGGGCGAAGATGCGCGGCCCCAACAGGCACAGCGGCCAGACCAGCATTGCCACCAGCGCCAGCCGCCAATCCAGCCAGAACAACAGCGCGGTGTTGGCGCAAACGTCAAGCACGGGCAGCACGCCCCAGGGGATGGCGTTGGCCAGGGCGGTTTCGATGGAGCCCACGTCGCCCGAGAAGCGCGAGAGCACGTCCCCGGCGCTGGTGCGGCCATAGAAGTCGATGGACAGGCGCTGCAATTGCGCGAACATGGCGGCGCGCAGATCGCACAAGACCTGCGCGGCCAGGCGGGCGAACAGGAAGTCGCGCAGCAGCCCCACGGCGGAGACCACCAGCGCGCCCCCGGCCAGGGCGGCGAGGATCGTGATCAGCAGGCGGTGGTTCTGGCCCACCAGGCCGTCGTCGACGATGAATTTGAAGGAGAAGGGCAGCGCGGAGCTGAAGGCCATCTCAAAGACCAGCCCGGCCACGACCACGATGGCCTTGCGCCAGTGCGGCGCGATGAGACGCGCCAGGCAGGCGATGAGGGCCAAGATGCCGAGGGCGGCGCGGTCCGGCGCAACGTCCGGCGCAGCGCCCGGCCTGACATCCACAGGGAGGGCCGCAGGGGCGGCTGCGGCCTGTCCCGCACCCGCCCCAGAATGGTCAAAACCTGGATCATCCATCGCGGTCCAACCCTCCAGGGCGGATCTGAACGGCACTGGACCGACCGGCTTCGGCCCTGTGCTGCTCTCACCTTCGGGTCAGCCCGGAGGGGGAGTCAAGCTGCCGCAATTCATAATGGAACCACGGGCCAAACACAAGCGGTCGCGCAGGGTCCGGCTCGATTTTTCCGGCGTTGGGGTCAGGTCCTGGGCGCCCTTCCGGCGTCCGTTCTCCGGCCCGCTGCGGCCTGCCCGGCCCGGACGGGTTCGGACCGGTTCAGGCTGATTTAGGGCAGCCCCAGCTCTGGACCCGACTCCGGCGATGCGCCCACCCGGGCCAGCGCCCGCTTGATCTCCTCCAGCTGCACCGGCTTGGCCACGTGGTCGTTCATGCCCGCGGCCATGAACTTCTCGCGGTCCCCGGCCATGGCGTAGGCTGTCAGGGCGATGATGTGCGCGCGCGACCGGCCCCCGGCCTTGTCCTCGGCCTCCCGGATGTGCCGCATGGCCGTCATGCCGTCCATCTCCGGCATCTGGATGTCCATGAGCACGCAGTCGAAGCCGCCTGGCCGAAAGGCCTCCACGGCCTCCTGGCCGTTGCTGGCGGTGACGACCTGGTGCCCCATGCGCCCCAGCATGACCTGCATGCTCAACTGCCCGATGGGCTCGTCCTCGGCCAGCAGGATGCGCAAAGGCCGCGAAATGACTGCGGCGGACTCGGCGGGCGCTTCCGTTTCGGGCGCGGAATCCGGCCCGGTCTGCTCCACCGCGTCCAGCAGCAGGTGCAGGGAGATGGTGGTGCCCACGCCGACCTCGCTGTCCAGGTCGATGCCGCCGCCCATGAGCTCCACGATGCGCCGCACGATGGCCAGGCCGAGCCCCGCGCCCTCGTGGCGCTTGGCGATGGAGGCGTCGGACTGGGTGAAGCGCTCGAAGACCTGGGCCTGCTTGTCGTCCGGGATGCCGATGCCCGTGTCCTTGACGGAAAGGTAAAGCCTGACCCGGCCGGTGAAGCGGCTGGAAGGCTGGGCCCAGACCCCCACCCGCACCGATCCGGACGGGGTGAACTTCAGCGCGTTGCCCACGAGGTTGAAGAGCACCTGGCGGATGCGCGCCTCGTCGCCGCCGAGCTGCGCCGGGACGCTCGGGTCAAGGGTGAAGGTCAGCTCGATGCCCCTGCCCTGGCTGGCCAGGGAGAACACCCCGGCCACGTTGGAAAACACGTCGCTCATGCGGAAGGTCTTGTGCGCCAGCTCCATCTGCCCGGCCTCCATCTTGGAGAAGTCGAGCACGTCGTTGAGCAGGAACAGGAGCCTGCGGCCCGCGTCGTAGGCCATGTCCGTGAACTTGGCCCGGTCCTCGGGCGTCACCTCCTGCTTGAGCAGTTGGAGCATGCCCAGCACGCCGTTCAAGGGGGTGCGTATCTCGTGGCTCATGTTGGCCAGAAACTCGCTCTTGGCCCTGTTGGCCGCCTCGGCCGCCTCCTTGGAGTAGAACAGGGCCTCCTCGGCCCGCTGGCGGATGGCGATCTCGTGGCCCAGCATCTCGTTGATCTGCTCCTGGTCCTCCAGCAGGCGCTCCAGCCGACGGTTGGCCTCCAGGGCCTCCTGGCTTTGCCGGTGCAGGTCGAGAAAGACGCGGACCTTGGACAACAGCACCTCGGGGTTGAAGGGCTTGGTGATGAAGTCCACTGCGCCGGACTGATAGCCCATGAACTGGTGCATGGCGTCGGAATAGATGGCCGAAAGGAAGATGATGGGGATGGAGCCGGTGCGCACGTCGCCGCGCATGAGCCGGGCCAGCTCGAAGCCGTCCATGAGCGGCATCTGCACGTCCAGGATGGCCAGGGCGAAGTCCTGGCGCAGGGTGAGCCGCAGGGCCTCGTCCCCGCTCGCGGCGTGCACCACGTCGGCCTCCAGCGGCCGCAGCACGCTGTCCAGGGCCACCAGGTTGTCGGGCCTGTCATCCACGATGAGGATGCTTGGCAGCGCCGTCATTGGCGTTTCCCCTCCCTTGCCGCAGCGCCGCCCGGTTCCGCGAGCCCGGAGGCCTCCTCGCCCAGGGCCAGGAGCAGTTCGGCGATGCCCCTGCTGTCCAGCACATGGACACGGTCCTGCCAGGGGGCCCTGTCGCCCGCCAAGGCCCCCTGGGCCTGCAAGGCATACAGGGCATTCAAGCCCGCCAGGGGCATGGCCGGGTGCTCGGCCCTGGCGGGGTCCTGGACCACGACGAGCCCGCCCTGCTCCCGGATGCGGCACAGCCCCTCGGCCCCGTCGTCGCCCGCGCCGGAGAGCAGCACCCCGATGAGCCGGGACCGGCAGGCCAGGGCCGCGCTCTCGAAGAGCACGTCGATGGACGGCCTGGAGAAGCGCACCTTGTCGTCGGAGGACAGGGCCAAGGTCAGGCCCGGCTCCAGGAGCAGGTGGTAGTCGGCCGGGGCGAAGTACACGTATCCGGGCGCCAGGGCCTCCTTGTCCTCGGCCTCCTTGACGCGCAGGGAGCACCGGCGGTCCAGCAGGTCCACGAAGCCGCCCTTCTGCCGGGGGTGCAGGTGGACCACGGCCAGAACCGGCCAGGGAAAATCGCCCGTCAGCCGGGGCAGGATGTCGAGCAGCGCCGCAAGCGACCCGCTCGAGCCGCCCACGGCCACGGCGTTGAAAGGCCCGGAACCCGGCTGACCCCTCATGGCCGCCTCCGGGTGCGGGCTGGCCTCAGGCCGCGCTCAGTCATGGCTCCACTCCCCGCCGACAGCCGGGTTCCCGGCTCCGGGCATGACGCCCGTGACCTGGCCGGACGGATTCCCGTCGATCTTCTTGTGGATGCGCCACTTGGCGTTCATCGGCAGGTAGTTGCCCGCCACCTCGGACCCCTGGAGGCTCTCCTTGCTGCCCAGGGCCATGACCCCGCCATGCGCCAGGCTCTCGTCGAACAGGCGCAGCACCCGGTTCTGCAGGCTGCGGTCGAAGTAGATAAGCACGTTGCGGCACAGGATCAGGTGCATCTCGCCAAAGACCCCGTCCGTGGCCAGGTTGTGCGGGGCGAAGGTGACGTTCTTGCGCAGGGAGGCGTCCATGATGGCCGAGCCGTACCGGGCCAGGTAGTAGTCCGAGAAGGCGGTCTTGCCCCCGGACTGCTGGTAGTTGGCCGTGAAGCCCTTGACCGCGTCCAGGGGATACACGCCCGCCTTGGCCTGCTCCAGCACCATGGGGTTCAAGTCCGTGGCGAAGATGGTGGTCCGGTCGTAGAAGCCCTCCTCCTTGAGGACCATGGCCAGGGAGTAGACCTCCTCCCCGCTGGCGCAGCCCGCGTGCCAGACCTTGATGAAGGGAAAGGTCTTCAGGTAGGGGATGACCTCAGTGCGCAGCAGGACGAAGAACTCGGGGTCGCGGAACATCTCGCTGACGTTGACGGACAGGGTCTCCACCACCAGGGGCAAAAACCCCGCGTCGTGCAGGAGCACCGGAATCATGGCGCTGACGCTGGCCGCGCCGGTCTTGTCCATGAGCCTGCGCACCCGGCGGCGGATGGAGGCCTGGGCGTAGTTGCGGAAGTCGTACCCGTGGCGCTGGCACAGCGCCTCCAGAAACAGGGTAGCCTCCAGCTGTTCAAGGTCGGCCTGGTCCACGCGGCGCTCCTATTTGTACAGCCAGACGCGCATGACCGACAACAGCCGGTCCACGTCCACGGGCTTGGAAAGGTAGTCGCTGGCCCCGGCCTGCATGCACTTCTCCCGGTCCGCCAGCATGGCCTTGGCCGTCAGGGCGATGATCGGCAGGGACTTGAAGCGCTTCTGCGCGCGGATGCGCCCGATGGTCTCGTAGCCGTCCATGCCGGGCATCATGATGTCCATGAGCACCAGATCGATCTTGGGCTCGGCAGCCAGGGCGTCCAGGGCCTTCTGCCCGTCCTCGGCCTTGATGGTGGTCAGGCCCTTGGCCTGGAGCACCTGGGACAGGGCGAAGAGGTTGCGCATATCGTCGTCCACCAAAAGCACGGTGCAGTCCTTGAACACGGCGTCCTTGTCGTAGAGGTGCAGGATGGTTTCGCGCTTGCGCACGGGCAGGGTCTTGACCATCTGGTGCAGGAACAGGGCGGTCTCGTCGATGAGCCGCTCCTCGGAGCGCACGCCCTTGATGATGATGGAGTTCGCGTGGACGCGCAAGGAGCGCTCCTCGTCGCGGGTCAGCTCGCGCCCGGTGTAGACGATGACCGGCGGCAGCGCGGCCCCCTTTTCGGCTCCCTTCGCGGCCTCCAGGCGCTCCAGCAGCTCAAAGCCGCTCATGTCCGGCAGCCCTAAATCCAGGATCATGCAGTCGAAGCGCCGCTTCTTCAAAAAGTCCAGGGCCTGTGCGCCGGTCGCCGCCTCCACGATGTTCAGCCCCGGGTCCTTGATCAGGTCGGTGACGGCCCGGCGCAGGGCGGGGTCGTCCTCCACCAGCAGCAGATCCTTGATTTTCTTTGACATGACCTCTTCCATGCGGCCAAAGGCCTGGTCCAGGCCCTCGCGGCTGGCGGGCTTGGACAAGAAGCCCACGGCCCCCCGGCGCAGGGCGTCGTGCCCGCCCTCCACCCCGGACATGACATGCACCGGGATGTGCCGCAGCCCCGGGTCGTGCTTGAGCTCGTCGAGCACCTGCCAGCCGTTCATGCCCGGCAGCTTGATGTCCAGGATGACGCCGCCGGGCGGAGTCTGGCGGGCCAGCTCCAGCCCCTGCTCCCCGCTTTGCGCGGCCAGAACCTTGAGGCCCTTGGCCCGGCACTGGTCGGCCAGGATCTGGGCGAAGTCCGGGTCGTCCTCGATGATCAGGATGCTCGGCTCGTTTTCGCGCAGGCTGTCCCGGTCGTCGGGGATGGCGGCCAGCAGACGGGGCGGGCGCCGCGCCGCAGGCGCGGTCCGGACGGGCTGGCCGGGGCCGGGCTGCGCCGGGGCGGCCTGGGCTGCGGGCGGGGCCAGCGGCAGCACGAGGATGAAGGTGGAGCCCCGGCCCGGCACGCTCTGCAGGGTGATCTCTCCGCCCAGCAGGTGCGCCAGCTCGCGCGAGATGGTCAGGCCCAGGCCCGTGCCGCCGTACTTGCGGGCCGTGCCGCCGTCGGCCTGCTGGAAGGCCTCGAAGATCTCCAGGTGCTTGTCCTCCGGGATGCCCGGCCCGGTGTCGGTGACGGACACGGCCAGGGCCCGGTCCGGGGCGGGTCCGCCGCGTCCCGGCTTCCAGCCCGGTTCGGGCCGCTGGAAGCGCAGGCCGATGCCGCCGTGATCGCAGAACTTGACCGCATTGGAAAGCAGGTTGCGCAAAACCTGCTCCACACGCTGCCGGTCCGTCCGGATGGATTCCGGCAGGTCCTCGTCGATGCCCACGACCAGACTGAGCCCCTTTTCATCGATCATGGGCTTGAAGGCCGAGGTCATGGAGGCGGCCAGCTCGGACAACGGCACGTCCTCCACGTTGAGGGTCATCTTGCCCGCCTCGATCTTGGACAGGTCCAGGATCTCGTTGATCAGGCTCAAGAGGTCGTTTCCGCTGCGGAAGATGATGCGCGCGAACTCCACCTGGTCCGGGGTCAGGTTGCCCCCGGCGTTGTCCATGAGGCTGCGCGAGAGCAGCAAAAGGCTGTTCAGCGGGGTGCGCAGCTCGTGCGACATGTTGGCCAGGAATTCGGACTTGTAGCGGCTGGAGACCTCCAGCTCGTGCGCCTTCTGCTCCAGGCCCAGGCGGATGTTCTCCAGCTCCACGTTCTTCAGCCCGATCTCGGCCTTCTGGCGCTCCAGGTACTCGTTCTTGTCGGACAGCTCCTCGTTGGCGGCCTGGAGCTCCTCCTGCTGCTGCCGCAGCTCCTCCTCGGAGGTGCGCAGGGCCTGGGCCTGCTGCTCCAGCTCCTCGTTCACCGCGTGCAGCTCCTCCTGCTGGCTCTGCAGGGTCTCGGCCTGGAGCTGGGTCTGCTCCAGCAGCTGGCGCAGCCGCGCCTGGTTCTCCACGGTGGCCAGCGCCTGGCCGATGGACTCGGACACGGCCGCCAGGAAAGTGAGCTTGTCCTCGGACAGCTCCTCAAAGGAGCCGAGCTCCAGGACGCCCTTGACCCGGCACTCGTGGGGCAGGGGCACGACCACGAGGTGGCGGGGCTGGGACTCGCCCAGGCCGGAGTTGACCCGGATGTAGTCCTCGGGCAGCTCGGACACGCTGATGGGCTTGCCCGTGAGCGCGGCCTGGCCCACCAGCCCCTGGCCCAGGCGGAAGGCGCCGGACTGGCTCTTGGGCAGGGTGTAAGCGTAGCTGCCGGTAAGAAACAGGGTCTCGTCCCGGCCAAGGACGAACAGCGCGCCCACCTGGGCGTTCAGGTAGGTGGCCAGAAAACCCGTGACGCGGTCGGCCAGGGTGCGCAGGTCGGGCTCCCCGGTCAGCAGCTGGGCCAGCTCGTTCTTGCCGGTCTTGACCCAGTCGTTGCGGGCGTTGGCCTCGGCAGCCTGGCGCAGGGCCATGATCATGCGCTCCAGGGCCAGGCCCAGGGCATCGCGCTTGCCGACCGGGACAACGGCCTGAGACAAGTCGCCCTCGGCCACGGCCTGGGCTGCTGCGGCCTTGTCCTTCAGGCCCGCGCGCATGTCCCGGAAGGCCTCGGCCAATTGGCCGATCTCGTCCCCACGGCGCATGTCCAGGTCCTCGCCGAAGTCGCCCACGGCCACGGCCTTGATCCGGGCCACCACTTGACCCAGGGGCAGGATGATGCTGCGGGTGGTGAGCCAGGCCACCAGGGCGGCGGCCAGGACCGCGCAGGCCAGAAGCAGCACCATGGACCTGGCTGCGTTGTCCCGCTCCTGCTGGGCCTCCTGGTGGTATTCCTCGGCCTTGTGCTGGGCGAAGTCGATCAGGGTCTGGATTGCGGACCGGAACCGCGTCACATGTTCGCGGGCCATGGCCACGGAGCGGAGCTGCTCATCCTGGCTGCGGCCCTGTTGGTGGGCGGCGATGGCCTCGTTGATGTGCGCGGACCATTCGCGGAAGCACACCTGCGCCTGCTCGACATCGGCCCTTGGCCCCAGGTAGCGCTGGCCGACCAGGACAAAGAGCTCCCGGATGCTGGCCTCGGCCTGGAGGATGTCGCGCTGCTTGAGCTCCACTGCGGCGGGGGCAAGGCTGGGGACCAGGTCGTCGAGGATGACGTCGATGTCGCGGGCCTGGCCGCGGATGTCCCGCAGGGCCGTGTTCACGGTGAAGGGGTGCTGGTAGATCTGCTCGGTCAGGTCGGACAGGTGCCGGGCCTGGAAATAGGCAACCAGGCCGATGAGCATGGACAGAGACAGCATCAGGCCAAAACCGACCATGAGCCGGGCGCCGATTCTGTGGTCGCTTGGTTTCATTTCACGTCCTCGCGCACTGAAGGCCTGGGCCGAACAGGTTCGGATTATTCACCACAACGTGTACCATGTGGTGCGGATTTTTGGCAATGCTCAATTCATTGGAAGCGCCGCTCTGCTGCGACCGCCAAAACGGCTGCGACAGCCCAAGGCTGGACATAATACAACAACATTCCGACATATTGGACGGTCAGAAGGGCCAGGGCAACGGGCCAGGGCGACGAGATTTCGGGCGGCAGGCGGCGCAGGCCCCTTGGCGGACGGTGTTGCCGTTTGCAAACGCTCACGGCTTCAGGCTTTGGGACTGCCTGATGCGGGCAGTGGCTGCGCCCTTGCCGGGGACCCGCCGCAGGCCCGGAACAGCCGCCCCTGGCTGGCCCTTCGGTCTTGCCCTGCCGGGTTGGCCTGGGACTGCACTTGGGGTTGGCCTGCCGAGTTGCCCTGTGATGAGACTACGGATCGGCCTGCCGGGGGAAAGGTCGCCGAATGCCCAGGCTGGCCCTGGTCAGGTTCAGGTGGCCGTAATCAAAATGGGCGCAAGGGGTGCGCGCAAGGGGAGCGCACAAGGGCAGGATAAGGGGAGCCCCAGGGTGGGCGGTGCAGCATGGACGGCGCGGCAAGGGCACAGCGCAGGGGCCAGCGCGACGCCGGGCAGCGCCCCGCCCCGGTTGCGGACAAGCCAGGGTTGCGGACAAGCCAGGGTGATCGGACAGGCCAGGGCGATGGGCAAAGCCGGGCAAGGCCAGGCAGGCCGCACCCCGGCCCGCCGCAACGCTGCGGTCAGCCGTAGGTTGCCAGCGCGATGAGGGCCTCGGCCGTTTCGCCGGGGTCGCCGGTGAAGGTCAGGCCCACCTCGTCCCCGCGCACCCAGGCGACAACGCCGGGGAACTGGCCGCAGGCCTTGATCTCCAGGCTCAGCTCCTGGCCCGAGCAGTAGATCCCGAACACCCGCAGCTTGGCCCCGCCCACGGAGACGTTGACCACCTCGCAGGGCTGCCAGTCGCCCTCGCACAGCAGACGTCCGGCCACAAGCAACGTCTTGCGGGCGTGGCTGCGGTGGTCGAAACCGGAAGGCGTGCTTGAGGCTGGGCCGGATGTGTTCACAGGCGCTCCAATGGATTGGGCCGGGCTATTTCGAGGTCATGGTCCAGACCCCGCGCCAGTCCGTGGGCAAAGCGGCGGCCAGGGTCTCGCAGCGTTCGATGTAGGTTGTGCAGAGCCTGTCCGAGGGGTTGAGCCGCAGGGCCTCCGAAAAGGAACGCGTGGCCCGGGCGAAGTCCCCGGCGCGGTAGGCCTTGCGGCCCTCCTGGAAATGCCCCGTGGCCTCCATGAGGTTGGGGAAGGTCTCGTCGGTGTGGTAGTCCAGCACCTCGTAGATGCGCACGGGCTCGGTCTTGCCCTTGACCACCACGTCGTCCACGTCCCTGACCCGGTAGATGCCCTTGAGCCTGGCGTGGGTGAACTCGCTGATGAGGATGCGCGCGCTGTACTGCTTGCAGGCGCTTTCCAGCCGCGCGGCCAGGTTCACCCCGTCGCCGATGATGGTGTAGTCCATGCGCTTGGGCGAGCCGATGTTGCCGGAGACCACCTGGGCCGAGTTCAGGCCGATGCCGATGTCGATGGGCTTTTGGCCCGCGCTCGCACGCTGGGCGTTGAACACGGAGAGCTGGCGGATCATGGCGATGGCGCAGCGCAGGGCCCGGTCCTCGTCGTCCTCGTGGGCCAGCGGGATGCCGAACACGGCCATGATGGCGTCGCCGATGAACTTGTCGAGCATGCCGCCCTCGGCCTGCAGGCAGTCGACCATGAGGGTGAAGTAGTCATTCAAGAAGCTCACCGTGCCCTGGGCGCCCAGGCTCTCGGTCAGGGTGGTGAAGCTGCGGATGTCCGAGAAGAGCACCGTGACGTCCACCACCTTGCCGCCCAGGATGTCCTCGCCCCCGGCCATGAGCTGGTCGGCCAGCTTGGGGTCCATGTAGCGGCTCATGGTCGACTTCATGCGCTTTTCGCTCGATATGTCCTCGATCATAAACATGGTGCCGAGCTTCTTCTGCTCCCCGCTCAAGAGCGGCAGCACCGAGACGTTCACCGAGACGCTGCGGTCCGGAAAAACCAACTCGGCGTCCATGCTGATGTCCGGGGTCTGGGAGGCGTCCACGGCGGCCACCTTGTCCGCCAGCCAGGCGTTGGGGCCGGTGAAGAACTCGGCGAAGCTCTGGCCGAGCAGGCCCTGGGCCTCGCCGCCCTTTTCAGAAGAGAGGATGCGCAGGCCTGCGGCGTTGCAGGTCTTGATGCGGCCGTCCTCGTCCAGCGTGATGACGCCGTTGCTCATGCTCTGGAGCATGCTCTCGTTGTAGTTCTTCATGCTCTGCACGTCGCTGAAGAGCTTGGCGTTCTCCAGCGCGATGGAGATCTGGGCGGTGAAGGCCTTGAGCCTGGACTCGTCCTCGTGGGTGAAGGGCCCGCCGTGCCTGTTCAGGACCTGGGTCACGCCGATGACCTTGCCCTCCTTGGTCACCACCGGGGTGCACAGGATGGAGCGCGTGAAGAATCCCGTCTTCTTGTCGAAACCGGGGTTGAAGCGCAGGTCGGCGTAGGCGTGGGGGATGTTCACGGACTGGCCGCTGGTGAACACCGCGCCGGCGATGCCCAGATGGTTGGGGAAGCGGATCTGGGTGGCCTGGATGCCCTCGCCCACCATGGACCACAACTCAGCGGTCTTCTCGTCGTTCAAAAACAGGGTCGAGCGCTCGGCGCTGAGCATCTTGGTGGCCTCGCCCATGACCTTGCGCAACAGCGTGCCCAGCTCGATCTCCGAGGTCACGTCGGCCACGACGTTCAGGAACTCCAGCTCCTTGGCGCGAGAGGCCTGCATCTTCTCCACGAACTGGGCACCGGACAGGGCGATGGCCGCCTGCATGGCGATGGCCTCAAGGAGCTTCAGGTCCTCGCGGCTGAAGTCCCCGTCCTTCTTGTTCAGCACCTGGGCCACGCCGATAATCTCGCCCTTGACCGTGCGGATGGGCGCGCAGACGATGTTGCGCGTCACGAACCCGGTCTCCCGGTCCACCTCCTGGTTGAAATGCTTGTTCTTGTAGGCCTCGGCCACGACCATGCCCCGGCCCGTGGTGAACACGCGGCCAGCCACGCCCGTGCTGTTCAGGATGCGGATGCGCCGGTGCTGGGTGCCCTGGGCCACGATGGAGTACAGCTCCCCGCTCTCGGGGTCGTTCAGGAACAGCGAGCCGCGCTCGGCCCCCAGCTCCCAGCTGGTCATCTCCACCAGGGCCCCCAGCATCTCGTCCAGGCTGTCCAGGGCGGCCAGCCGGTGGGACACGCCGAGCAGCATCGCGGAGCGGTCGGAGGGGCCGGAGCGGTTTAGGGGCAGCCTGCCTGCGGCCCTGGCCAGGGTCTTCGGGGCGGTCTTGGCTGCGGTCTTGGCTGCGGTCTTGGCTGCGGTCTTGGCTGCTGGCTTGACTGCTGGCTTGACTGCGGCCTTCAGAAGACTCTGTTGTTTCGTGGACTTGGCCATCACTTCCGCCCTCCGGCCTGAAGGGCCTCGCGCAGGACCACCACGGTCTGGCGCAACTGCGCAAGCTCGTCCTCCAGGGCCCGGCGCTCAATCCGCGCGCGGTCCCGCTCGTCGAACAGGGCCTGGTCCAGGCGCTCGCGCAGGGCCTGGATGGCAACCTGAAGCTCGCGGTTCTCGGCCTTGCCCTGGGCCACGGCCTCCTGGACCTGGCGGTCGCGCTGGGCGCGCAGGGTCTCCAGGACCTCGCGCAGGGCCACCACCGCGGCCTTCATGTTCTCGATCTCGCCCTGGGAGGCGGCCACGGCCTGCTGCACCGCCGCGTTCTTGTCCAGCACCAGCACCTCCAGGGACTGGCGCATCACGGCGACGGTGTCCTTCAGGTGGCGGTTCTCGGCGTGCAGGAGGCTGAGCTCCTGGGCGGGGTCGGGCGTGCGGGCCATGGTCGTCCTGTCCGGGTCGGGTTGCAGGCCGTGGAGGCAGAATGCATATTCCCAACAAATTAATGGATTCTCGAGAGAATTGTCAATGCGTAGGGACAGAATCTCTGGAGCTGCGCAGGGCGCGGCCTGGGGTCCAGATGCGGGCCAAAGCTTCGCGGCGCAGGTCGACAGTTTGCGGCGCAGGCCGAAAGCCCGGCAGCCAAACCCCGGCTCAGGCCACCTGGCCGAACCGACACAACTCCAGGCCCAGCTCCAGGCCCGGCTCCAAGCTCAGGTCAAGCCGCAACCCTGACACGGGGCCGGACGCCGGACCAAGTTCCAAGGCCGACACCGGGGACGAAGTTACTGCCGGAGCCGGGGCCGGGACAGAAACCGGGGCCGAGATTGCGGTCGACTCCGCCGCCCCGCCCTGGACCACCACGCGCCGTCCTGTCGGGGCCGCGACCACGCCCAGCGCCTTCAGGTGCTCGGCCAGGGCGTCGTGCTCCAGGATGCCGGTGTCCACGCGGCCCGTAGCGATGCCCTTCAGCGTGGCCAGGCCGTCGCCGCCGCCCGCCAGATAGCTGTTGGTCACCAGCCGGTAGGTGGCCGCCGGGTCGATGTCCGCAATCTCGCCGCCGGGACCGCCTGCGCTGCGCACCCGCAGCGCGCTGATGCGCCCGCCCATGGGCCGGTCCGGGTCCACCGCGCAGGTGAAGCCTGCGGCGTGGAAGACCTGAAGGTTGCGCCACTCACCTCCGAGGGGCGGGTGCGTGCGCAGCCGGAACTCCGCGGCCTCCTCCAGGACGCTTGTGAACTCGGCCCCGGTGACGTCCAGGCTGACCAGGGTGTTGCCAAAGGGCAGCACGCCCATGACCATGCCGAGCGTGAGTTCGCCCTGGAAGAGATCCTGGCGCAGCCCGCCGGGCATGAGCAGGGCCAGCTGCGCGCCAGGGACCGCCGCCAGGTAGGCGTCGGCCACGATCGGGCCGGGGTCCGTGGCCGTGCCCCGGACCAGGTCCACCACAGCGTGAGCCCCGACGCGCGCGGCGCGGAAGGGCGCGATCTCCCTGGCGTAGGGCGCAATCCTCGCCGCGATCCCGGCGTCCTCGGCCACGATGCGGGCCGCGCCGGAAGCCGCGAGCGCCGCCACAAGCCGCGCCTGCAGCGGCGAGCCCTTGGGCACCGGCTTGCCGTCCTGGCTGAAGTCCTCCCCGGCCAGGATCATGGGCCGAGCCGAGTGCTCCACAATGGCGCCCCCGGCGTCGAAGCGGACCCGCAGCAGCCCCAGCTGCATGCCCCAGCGCCAGGCCTGGACCACCAGCGTCCTTCCGTTATCCGGGCCCTGCACCACGGTGGGGTACGCTCCCGCGGGGGTCAGGCCCAGCTGGGCCAGCCGGGCCGGGTCGCCCAGCAGGGTGTGCGAGTGGCCGCCCACGATGACGTCGATGCCCGCCACGGCCTTGGCCAGGGCGATGTCCTGCTCGTAGCCCAGGTGGGAGAGCACCACGATCCGGTCCACGCCCTGGCCGTGCAGCTCACGCACCTGCACGGCCACGGCCGGGGCTGCGGGAAGAAAGACCGCCCCGCCCACGTCAACGGTGATCCGGGGCGTGGTCGGCGTGGTGACGCCGATGATGCCCACCCGCTGCTGACCGAACAGCCGCACCACCGAGGGCCGGATGCGCCCGTCCAGGGCGGGCTCGCGCGTTACGTCGATGTTGGCCGCCAGCATCGGGAAGCGGGCCCTGGCCGCCAGCGCGCCCGTGAGCCCCGGCCCCTTGTCAAACTCGTGGTTGCCGAGCGTCATGGCGTCCAGCCCCAGCTGGTTCAAGAGGTCGATGTCGGCCCGGCCCTGGAAGACATTGAAAAAGAGCGTGCCCTGCACCGCGTCCCCGGCGTGCAGCACCAGCACGTTCTCCTCGCTGGCGCGCACCTCGTCCAGCGCCGTCTTGAGCCGCGCGAACCCGCCCAGCCGGGCCTTGGCCTTCTCGCCCGCCAGGACCAGGCCGGTGTCCACGGGCTCCAGGTTGGAGTGCGTGTCGTTGATGTGGGCGATGGTCAGGCTGAAGGGGCCGGGCAAGGGGCGGTGCGCGCAGGCCCCGAGCAACAGGAGCTGCAAGGCCAGCAGGGCCAGCAGCAGAAGCAGCGCGGCGCGCGGCAGCGGGCGGAAGCGGCGCAAAACAGTGGGCATGGTCGGCATGGTCCGGGCTCCTTGGGCTGAGTGCGCCGCGCGGGCGGCAGGGGCGGCTGGCCTCATCCGGTTTCATCCGGTTTCATCGGGCCTGGTCGGGCCTGGTCGGGCCTGGTCGGGCCTGCACCGGCTGGAGCGCGCGGCTGCGTGCGAAAATTCCCCGGCCTGGCCGGGACCTGATGTTCCTGCGCCCTGCGCCCCAGCCCTGCTCACCCGGCTCGATCCGGGAGAGTCCGGCGCGGGCCTATTCCGGCCTGCCCGCAGGCCCCCGGCGCAGGCGCGCCAGCAGCTCCTCCAGGCCCTCGATGATCTCCCCCCTGTCCCCGGCGTTGACCTTCCCCAGGTCCGCGATGATGCGCAGGCCCGCGAACTCCCTGCGGATGTGGTCCGCGTTGCCGGGCTCTTCGTCGTAGCTGCCGGTGACGGCGTAGGGGATGACCTCGCGTTCGATGCCCTTGGCCGTGAGCTTTGGGCGCTCCTCGGCCTCCACGATGTCGCGCACGAGCGAGAAGGTGTCGGCGGAGATGAGGATGCCGTCGGGCTCGGCCTGGGCCTCCAGGCGCGCGGCCAGGTTCACCTCGCCGCCGATGATGGTGTAGTCCATGCGGTCCGCGCTGCCGAAGTTGCCCACGTTGCAGTACCCGGTGTTGATGCCGATGCGCATGTGGAAAGGCTTGTTGTAGCCGCGAGCGCGCCACTCGTCCTGCAACGTCTTCATGCGGCGCTGCATGGCCACGGCCATGCGCACGCAGGCCTCGGCGTCCTGCTGCACGCCCTTGGTCTCCGGGTCGCCGAAGAACATCAGCATGGCGTCGCCGATGAACTTGTCGATGGTGGCCCCGTAAAGGAGCGCGATGGCCGACATCTCCGTGAAGTAGCTGTTCAGCAGGTCCGACAGATCCTCGGGCTGCATGTCCTCGGTGGTCTTGGTGAAGTCCTTGATGTCGCTGAAGAAGACCGTGAGCTTCTTGCGCTGGGTCACAAGCTCCGTGCCCTTTTCCCCGGTCAACAGCGAGTGCACGATCTGCGGCGACAGGTACTTGGACAGGCTGGCCGAAAGCCCGGCCAAAAGCTTGCTCTTCTCCTCCCTGACCTGGGCCGAGGCGAGGTCGCGGGTGCGCTCCTCCAGGGCGGAAATCATGCGGTTGGTGTAGCTGGCCATGAGGCCGAACTCGTTGTTGCTGCTGACCACCGCCCGGGAGTTCAGGTTGCCCTGCGCCACCCGGGTCAGCGCGCCGTTCTCGTTGGCGAAGGCCAGGCGCAGGTTGCGCGAGAACGAGGCGATGAGGTTCAAGATCTCGGCCAGGGCCACCGCCAGCACAAAGCTCAGCTCCACCAGCACCGCGCGCAGGGGCAGCTGCAGGCTGCCGTGCTCCACGCCCTGGACCCACTGGAAGTCGCGCACCAGGATCAAAAACACCACCAGCACCACGGCGAAGAGCACAAAGGCGGCGGCCAGGGAGAACTGCCGGGTCAGCGGGAACATGTTCTCGCCCACCGGGAGCTCCTGGCTGGTCTGCTCAAGCAGGCGGGCGATCTTGCGCTCCTCCTCCAGGGCCAGGTCCGCTGCGGCAAAGGCCCCCAGGATGACGCAGCCGAGCACCACCTTGCCGCCGCTGGCAAGCAGGGGAAAGCCCAGCACCAGGGTGTTGCTGGCGGCCAGGGCCAGGCCCAGAAGCAGGAACAGCGCCAGCTCTGCCCTGGCCCGCAGAAACACGCGGCCAGCCACCGGGCTGTGCCCGACCAGAGGCTCGATGACGAACCGCCGCAGGCAGTAGCCCAGGGCGAAGGCCGCCAGCACAAACTGCGCCCACTGCGCCAGGGTCAGCTGGTTGATGAACGGGCAGACCCGGCCGCCATAAAACACGGTGACCACAGCGGCGAACAGGTAATGCGCCAGGGCGCGCATGGCGGCCTCCAGGCTGGGCGTTGGGGGGATCCTCACGCTCCTTGCGCTACGCCAGACTCGTTGATTTCGCAAGCAAGGGGCCCTGGCCGAAGTCAGCCTGGCTCGCCGATCCATTTTCCAGGCCGCGCTCCCGGCGGCTGTCCAGGCGATGACTGTCCAGACCGATGACTGCCCAAGAGTTGCCTGCTCCGGTCATTGACACCCCACAAAAACAGCATACATTCGTGGTTGGCTCAGACACCTTCAGCCGGAGCTTGGACATGAAGAAAACAATCACCCTTCTGGCGCTGCTGCTGGCCCTGTGCGCCACCTCCGCCGCCGCCATCGCCGCCACGGCCAGCGCCGCGCCCCGCACGTCCCAGCAACCGAAAGGAGCCGCCATGACCCCGGACACCCTCGGCGTCGCCACCTTTGCCGGCGGCTGCTTCTGGTGCGTTGAATCAGACTTCATCCACCTCCCCGGCGTCATCTCCGTGACCTCCGGCTTTGCCGGCGGCAAGGAGAAGAACCCCACCTATGAGCAGGTCTCCGCAGGGCTGACCGGCCACCGGGAGTCCGTGCAGGTCCGCTTCGACCCGGCCAAGGTGAGCTATGGCCTGCTGGTGGAGTGGTTCTGGCGGCACCACGACGCCACGGACGACGGCGGCCAGTTCTGCGACCGGGGCGCGCAGTACCGCCCGGCCATCTTCGTGCACAGCGCCGAGCAGCGCCGCGAGGCCGAGGCGTCCAAGAAGCGCCTGGCGGACGCGCACCTGCTGAAGAGCCCGGTGATCACGCCGATCATCGACTACACGACCTTCTACCCGGCCGAGGACTACCACCAGCGCTACTTCGAGAAGAACCCCATCCGCTACAAGTTCTACCGCTATAACTGCGGCCGCGACAACACCATCCGCGCCCTGTGGGGGGCTGAGGCGGACAAGCCCTTCTCGGCCTACGTGGCCGAGGCCGCCACGGGCTGGCGCAAGCCCAGCCGCGAGCAGCTCAAGGCCCGGCTGACGCCCATGCAGTTCAAGGTCACCCAGGACGCGGGCACCGAGCCGCCCTTCCAGAACGAGTATGACGCGAACAAGCGCGCGGGCATCTACGTGGACATCGTCTCCGGCGAGGCGTTGTACAGCTCCACGGACAAGTTCGACTCCGGCACGGGCTGGCCCAGCTTCAGCAAGCCGCTGGAGCCCGGCAACATCGTGGAGCGCCCGGACAACACCCTGTTCACCACGCGCACCGAGGTCCGCAGCAGGCTGGGCGACAACCACCTGGGCCACGTGTTCCCGGACGGGCCCAAGCCCACGGGCCTGCGCTACTGCATGAACTCTGCGGCCCTGCGCTTCGTGCCCAGGGAGAACCTGGAAAAGGAAGGCTACGGCAGGTACACTGGCCTGTTCAAGTAGGCGGCCTGTTCAGGCACGCCAGCTGTTGAGGCATGGTCGGCTACCCTTTCGAGGGCGTGACAGCCACAAGCTCCCCGCCGCAGGACGACCCGCCGCCAGCGGTGCAGGCCAGGCAATGCGGCCCGGTCATGACCAGACGGCCGCGCAGGAGGTCCGCGTCGAAATCGCGGATGTGCCCCGGCGCGGCGTGGTTCACGCGCAGGCCCAGGACCATGTTGAAGTCGCAGTCATAGAGCGCCCCGTCGTAGCCCACGTTGATCTGGCGGCGGCACATGAGCCCGTCCAGCGTGGCCGGATTGAAGGACTGGCGCAACAGCTCCAGGTACCCGGCCTCCTGGCCGGAGCGGCGCAGGCCCTCGCCAAAGCGGCCCAGCGGCATGTTGGCGATGGTCAGCAGGCGGTTGAAGACCAGGCCGTGCCGGGCCAGGAGTTCGCGCCGGTAGTCGGCCTCCAGGGCGCATTGCCCTGGCGGCAGGAAGGCCCCGCCGGGGTTGTAGACCAGATCGATTGTCAGGGTGTCCTCCGGGCCGCCATCTTGGTCGCTGGCCCGGCCATATCCCAGCCCGTTCAGCCGCCGCAGGGCCACCACGCTGCGCTCGTAGACCCCGGAGCCGCGCATGGCCCGCACGTTCTCCTCCAGGTAGCAGGGCAGCGAGGCCACAAGGCTGACCTTGCGCGCGCGGTAGAACTCGAACATGTCCTCCTGGCCGGGCTCGTACAGCGCCGTGAGGTTGGTGCGCACCTGGGCCGCCAGCCCCGCGCGGAACAGGCCGTCCAGCAGGGGCCGCAGCACCGGGCACAGCTCCGGCGCGCCGCCGGTGATGTCCACCAGCCTGGGCCGCAGGGTTCGGGCCGCGCCCAGCACCTGTTCCATGGTCGCCTCGTCCATGAGCTCCGTGCGCTCCGGCCCGGCCTGCACATGGCAGTGCGTGCAGGACTGGTTGCAGCGCAGCCCCAGATTCACCTGCATGACGTCCACGCCCAGGGCCTGGACATGCCCCCCGGCCAGCCGCTCGAACTCGTTCAATCCGCCCGTCATGTTGTCCGTCATGCCGCCCCTCATGTCCTTGTTCTCCATGCTCTTACGGCTCCTCTCACACAGGATCGACCGGCGCGCAGGCCCGGCCCTTGAGCCCGAAGAGGTAGTGCAGGGCCTTTTTCACCGTGGGGGAAAAAAGTCTTTCGCCGATGACGCGCCCGGCCACGGCCTTGGCCGACTCGCAGCGGGTGGGGTACGGGTGGGTGATGCCCGCCAGGGCCGTCAGCGAGACCTTGCCCGCCAGCACCGCCGCCCACTCGCCCAACAGCTCGCCCGCGCCATGCCCCACGATCTGCACGCCCAGCGGGTGTCCGTCCGCGCCGAGCAGCAGCTTGACCAGGCCGCCGGTCTCGGCCTCGGCCCTGGCCTTGTCGTTGTCCGCAAAGCGCTCCGTAACCACCCGGTAGTCCACGCCGGGCTTGAGCCCGGCCTTCTGGGCCTGGGTATCGTTCAGGCCGATGTGCGCCAGGCCCGGCTCGGTGTACGTGCACCAGGGCATCCAGGTATAGTCGGCCTTGCGCGGCAGGCGGAAGATGGCGCCCGCCACCACGATGCCCGCTTCGTAGCCTGCGGCGTGGGTGAACTGCCAGGCCCCGGTCACGTCGCCGCAGGCGAAGATGTGCTTCTGGCTGGTGCGCAGGCGCGCGTCCACCACGATGCCCTTGCCCGAATACGCCACCCCAGCCGCCTCCAGGCCCAGGCCCTCGACATTGGGCGTGCGGCCCAGGGCCACCAGCAGGGCGTCGCCGCGCACGCTACGGGGTTTACCGTCCGGGCCATCCTGGGTGAAGCGGACGACCTTTTGCCCGCCCTCCTGGCTTACGGAACTGAAGCCCGCGCCCAGGTGGAAGCGCACGCCCTCGGCCTCCAGGGCCTGCTGTACGAGCGCGGCCATGTCCGCGTCGTCGCGCGAGAGGATGCGCCCTCCGCGCTGGATGACCTCCACCTGCGAGCCCAGCCGCTGGAAGGCCTGGGCCAGCTCCACGGCGATGGGCCCGCCGCCGAGGATCACCAGCCGCTCCGGCAGGCGGTCGAGCGAAAATATCTCGCGGTTGGTCAGGTGCGGGGTCTGGGCCAGGCCGGGGATGGGCGGAATCTGCGCGCGGGAGCCCGTGGCGATGACCCATTTGGCCGCGCTCACGCGCTGGCCGCCTGTTCCGCCTGTTCCGCCTGCTTCGCCCGTTGCACCCTCAATCTCGGCCTCGTGCGCATTGACGAAACGCGCCGCGCCAAAGCGCACCTCTGCCCCCAGGCCGCAGAAGCGCTCGATGGAGTCGTGGCCGCGAATGTCCATGATGACGCTCTCGATGCGCGCGCGCACCAGGGCGAAGTCCACGGGCGGCAGGCTGACGGCGGGCAGGCCCAGCCGCTCGGCATTGGCCATGACGTGGCGCGCGCGCGCCGTGGCGATGAGGGTCTTGCTCGGAACGCAGCCGTAGAACAGGCAGTCGCCGCCGAGGTGCGGCCCGCGCTCGATGAGCAGGGTGCGCGCCCCCAGCTGGGCCGCTCCTGCGGCCACGGAAAGCCCGCCCGCCCCGCCGCCGATGATGGCGATGTCGTAGTCGAATGCCGCCATGCTCCCTCCCTCGTGTCGCGTCCACGAAATCAATGCAGGCAATGTTTACTGAGCCTTCGCTGAAACCATTCGCTGTCTTGCCTGAGAAATTCTCCCAAGCCGCGCTTGGCATACACGCTCTTTCCAAGGACTCGGCACTAGGTTCGCCTGCGGGCCCGCAGCCAGGCTATCAGCCGCCGGGCCAGCAGCGGCAGAAGCCCCATGAACGTCAGGGCCGCCAGAATCCCCGGCGAGAACACGCCCGCCGGGGTCTGCACCTGGGCCAGTCGGCCGCCTGCGTAGATGAACACCGCCGTGGCCGGCAGCATTCCCAGCTGCGAGACCCAGGCAAAGGTGCGCACGGGCATGGGCGTGAGCCCCATGACCGGATTGATGACGAAAAAGGGCAGGGCCGGAATCATGCGCATGGTGAAGAGATAAAAGGCCCCCTCACGCTCGATGCCCTCGTTGACCCGGGCCAGCCGGGAGCCGAAGTGCGCCTGGACCCAGCCGCGCAGCACATAGCGCGCCGCAAGGCAGGACAACGACGCGCCCAGCGTGCTGGCGAAGCTGGCCAGCACCAGCCCCCGGCCAAAGCCGAACAGCGCGCCCCCGGCCAGGGTCAGGATGGTCGCTCCGGGCAGCCCCAGCGCGATGACCGTGACATAGAACGCGAAATAGGCTGCGGCGGACCTGAGCGGCTGCTCCGCCACCAGCAGCCGCAGCTCCTCCAGAGAGGACTTGAGCGCGGCCAGGGTCAGGTATCTGTCCAGGCCCAGGACGAAGAAGGCCGCCACGGCCAGCAGCAGCAGGGCGGCCAGGATGATCCTGGGGGCGTTGCCGCCCGTGCGGTTTGGGGTGTGGGCTTCTGTCATGGGCTGTTTCTAGCCCATTCCATCTGCCGCCGCAACGCGCCCAAGCCTTTTGTTTCCACCGCGCACCTGCTAGCATGGCCCATGGACCAGCCCGAGCCTTTTGTCACGACGCCCGACGCCTTGCCCGGCGCCTTGCCGGACGCCTTGCCCAGCGCAGCGCCTGGCAGACCTCCCGGCCCGACTTCCGACCGGACTTCCGACCGGACTTCCGACCGGACTTCCGACCGGACTTCTGACAGGCCGCCCGACACGCCGCCCCTGGCCCTTTCGGTGATCATTCCCGTCTATCGGGAGGAGGCGCGCATCCGGGCGCTGCTGGCGCATCTTGCGGATATCCCGGCCGCTGGCGGCCCCAAGCCGCTGCCGATGGCGACAGGGGCGGTGGCGACAGGGGCGGCGGAGCTGCGGCTGGCGGAAATCCTGGTGGCGGACGGCGACCCGGAGCAGCGCACCCTGGCGGCCATGGCCAAGGGCCAGGCCATTGCCGAAGGCGCGGCCATGCCGCAGGGCCCGTATTTCCCCGAGGGCCAGGCTAGGCCCGAAGGCGCCGCCGCCGCCCCCACGGCCCAAGTCAGGGGGCTGGCCACAGACAAGGGCCGCGCCCGGCAAATGAACGCCGGGGCCAGGGCCGCGCGCGGGAACGTCCTGCTCTTCCTCCACGCGGACACGCGCCTGCCGCCAGACGCCTTCCCGCTGATCGGGCAGGCCCTGTCCGACCCGGACATCTGCGGCGGGGCCTTCGCCTTGCGCATCGCGCCGGAGGGCGGCCCGCCCGGCCTCGGCCTGCGGTTCATCGCCTGGGCGGCCAATGTGCGCGCCCGGCTTTTCCGCGCGCCCTACGGCGACCAGGCCATCTTCCTGCGCCAAGACTGCTTCCAGGCCCTGGGCGGCTTTGCGGACATCCCGCTGATGGAGGACCTGGAGCTCATGACCCGGCTGCGACAATCCGGACAGCGCATCCGGCTGCTCACGGCCTGCGCGGCCACCTCGGCCCGGCGCTGGGAGGCCGAGGGCCTGCTGCGCTGCACCGGGCGCAATCTTCTGCTGCGCGCCCTGTACCACCTGGGCGCGAGCCCGCAACGACTGGCGAGGTTCTACACATGAGGCGGCCCCCATGCGACGTGTGATCGTGTTCCTCAAGTTTCCGGAGCCCGGAGCGGTCAAGACGCGGCTGGCGGCGCAGATCGGCGTTGCGGCGGCGGCGCGGCTGGCGCGGCATTTCGCGGAGCAGACCCTGGCGGCGGCGGCAAGCCATGGCCTGCCTGTGACCATCTGCTTCGCCCCGGCCAGGCGCGGGCCGGAGTTCTCGTCCTGGTTGGGGTCCGGGTACGACTATGCCCCGCAACAAGGCGCGGACCTGGGCCAGCGCATGCTCCACGCCTTTGCGGGAGCCTTTGCCCGTGGCGCGGAGCGCGCCGTGCTGGTGGGCACAGACGCCCCGGACCGGCCCGTGGAATTCCTGACTGAGGCGCTGGACCGCCTGGACGAGCACGACGTGGTGCTCGGCCCGGCTCTGGACGGCGGCTACCACCTCATCGCCATGCGGCGCGGCAGCTTCGCGCCGGAGGCCTTCGGCTCCGGGGTGCCGGGCGGCATCGACTGGGGCACGCCCAGGGTGCTGGCCCAAACGCTCGACGCCCTGCGCCGGGCCGGGCGCACAACGTACCTGCTGCCGCCCTGGCGCGACATCGACGACAAGGCCGGGCTGGACGACTACCTGGAGAGGCACCCCGAGGCCGCCCGACTCCTCTCCGACGACGCTTCCAGCGACGCTGACGGCAACGGCAAAATCAACGACGCATCCGACGCTGCAACAGACGGAGGCGCGCCATGCGCGACAAAAGACTGATGCGGCCTGGCAAGCCTGAGCGCCACGGCGCATTCGACGGCGAGTTCAACGCCAGATTCAACGCCAGATTCGATGCCCGATTCGATGCCCGATTCAACGCCGCATGCAACGGCGCATTCCACCCTCGCGGCAACGCCCGCGCCAGCGGCGCATTTTGCGGCACGCCTGGCGTTGCGCCGGGCCGGGGTGCGGCATGAAATACGAGGCCCTGCTGCGGCTGTCGGTGTTCCTGGGCGTGGCGCTGGCCCTGGGGCTGTGGGAGGTGCTGGCCCCGCGCCTGCCCCGCCCGGCCGAGCGGCTGCGGCGCTGGCCCGGCAACCTGGGGCTGGTGGCCCTGGCCACCCTGCTCATCCGGCTGGCCGTGCCCGTGCTGCCCGTGGGCCTGGCCGGCCTGGCCCAGGCCCGGGGCTTTGGCCTGCTCAATCTTCTGACCGCCCACGGGTTGCCGCTGCCCGAGCCCGCAGCCGGGCTGGCCTGCATCCTGCTCCTGGACCTGGCCATCTACGGCCAGCACGTGGCCTCGCACCGCTGGCGCTGGTTCTGGCGGCTGCACCGGGTGCACCACGCGGACACCGTGCTCGACCTGACCACGGCGGTGCGCTTCCATCCGCTGGAGCTGCTGCTGTCGCTGGGCTACAAACTCCTGCTGGTGCTGGCCCTGGGCCCCCCGGCCTGGGCCGTGCTCGGCTTCGAGCTGTTGCTCAACGCCCTGCCCATGTTCAACCACGCCAACGCGCGCCTGCCGCTCCGCCTGGACCGGGCCCTGCGCCGGATCATCGTGACCCCGGACATGCACCGCATGCACCACAGCACGGACATGGCCGAGGCCAACACCAACTACGGCTTCTGCTTCCCCTGGTGGGACCGCGCCTTTGCCACCTACCTGGACCAGCCAGCCAAGGGGCACGAGGGCATGGCCATCGGCCTGACCATCTTCCGCGAGCGCTCCTGGTCAGGGCTGTGGGGGCTGCTGCGCATGCCCTTTGCCTGAAGAGGGCCAGGCCTCTCGCCGTGCACAACGGCCCGGAATGCCTCGCGCGAAGACCAAGCGCGAATGGCGCGCCCCGGCCCTATTCCGGCCCTATTCCGGCCCTATTCCGGCCCTATTCCGACACCTGGCCGACCACGCCCTTGACCAGCCAGCGCAGAGACAGAAGCTCCGCGTCCGTGGCCTTTTGCCCCTTCTTGACGCGCAGGGCCCCGGCCTGGTCAAAGATGGGCCCGGCAAAGCTCATGTCCTCGCCCCTGGCCATTTTGGCCTCCAGCGCCAGGACCTTGGCCGCCACGGCCTGCGGCACGGCCGGGCCAAAGGGCGAAAGCTCCACGCCGCCCGCCTCGAAGCCCACGAACATCTGCTCGCTGCGCCAGGTTCCGGCCATGATTTTCTTGAGGATGTCCACATACAGCGGCCCCCACTGGAAGGTGGTGGAGGTCAGCGCGCAGGCCGCGCCGTACTTTGCGGAGTCCGTGCCGTAGCCCATGGCGGCCACGCCCTTCTGGCAGGCGGCGCGGGAGGTCTCCGGCGTGTCGGCCATCTGGCGGATAAGGTCGTGCTCCTTGGCGGCCAGGGCCACGGCCAGGGCGGTCTCGTGCACGGCGTCGCGCCAGGAGTTGAGCCAGACCACGGTGTTGACCCGGCCTGGGTCGAAGGCGATCCCGGATTCCTTGAGACCGCGCACCAGACCCAGGGTGAAGGCGTCGATGCCGCGCAGCACCTCGGGGATGGGCTGGGTGGCCACGGTGCCCACGTTCCTGTAGCCCATGAGCCCGGCCAGGTAGCCCGCCAGGTACTCGCCCTGCTCGATGCGCACCATGTAGGTGCCCAGGTTGGGCCGGGTCTTGTATCCCGAGCAGTGCATGAACACGACCGTGGGGTACTCGCCCGCCACCGTGTCCATGGCCTCCATGTAGGAAAAGGTGGTGCCGAAGATAACATCATAGCCCTGGCTGGCGTAAACGCGCAGCACGCGTTCGGCCTCGGCCTGGGTGTGCACGTTCTCGGTGTACGACACCTCCACCTGGTCGCCCAGCTGCCGCTTCAGGTACTCGATGCCGTCGTGGTGGGAGGTGGTCCAGCCCTGGTCGTCGATGGTCTCCAGGAACAGAAAGGCGGCGCGCAGCCTCTGTTTCGCGGCGGGGGCCACGGCAGGACCGGCGGCCTGGGCCGCGCGGACTCCAACGGACAGCTGCCCGACAGACAGGACGCCGACAGACGAAATACCGGCGGCCGCCAGACACAGGGTCAGGCAGGCGGCGACAAGTGTTTTCAACGGCATTGGGAAGCCTCCGGCAGGGGTTGTGCGGAGCGGGCAAGACGTCGACTCCGGCCCATGTGTAGCGCACCTGCCGGTCCGGGGACAAGCCCTCCGGCGATGCGGGCCTGCGCCCCGGCCCGCGCTTCTGTTCTGCGGCCCCGGCGCGTAGCGTCGACCGACAGCGGCGAGGCATTGCGGAGTCGGGAGGTGCAGACGCTCTGCGATCAGGTTGACCCGCCGCTCCCGGACGCGCTATTGCACCAAATACGAACCAGGCCCGCTGCCACAGCACAAACCAGCACAGCACCCGGTGCCGCGCGAGGCGTTCATGAACATCGGCCCCTACAGCTTCCAGGAGTTCAAGGACAAGGCCGCGGCCTTCCACGGCTACCCCGCGCCGGGCCTGTTGATCGGCGGGTACATGGTCGAGCTGGCGCGCAGGCAGCTGCCCGAGGGCACGCTGTTCGAGGCCGTGGTGGAGACGCCCAAGTGCCTGCCCGACGCCGTGCAGATACTGACCCCCTGCACCGTGGGCAACGGCTGGGTGCGCGTGCTGAACCTGGGCCGCTACGCCGTGGCCCTGTACGACAAGTTCACCGGCGCGGGCTTCCGCGTCTGGCTCGACGTGGACAAGATGGCCGCCTACCCCGAGATCAGCTCCTGGTTCCTCAAGCTCAAGGCCAAGGCCGACCAGGACACGGACCGCCTGTTCGCCGAGATCGAGGCTGCAGGCGAGGACATCTGCTCACTTTCGCCCATCCAGATGCTCGACCGCTCGCGCAAGCACAAGGGCATGGGCCGCGTGGCCCTGTGCCCCATCTGCGCTGAGCCCTACCCCGCGCCGGACGGGGCCATCTGCCGGGGCTGCCAGGGCGAGGCCCCGTACCAGGGCGCGCCGGTGGACAGCCTGGGCGTGGAGCCCGGCGACCTGCTCCGGGCCGTGCCCGTGGCCGAGGCCGTGGGCCACCGCGCCCTGCACGACATGACGCGCATAGTCCCCGGCGAGAGCAAGGGTGTGGAGTTCCAGGCCGGGCAGACCCTTACCGGCGGCGATGTCTGCCGCCTACAGCAGATGGGCCGGGCGCACGTGTACCTGGAACAGGACGCGCCCAGCGGCTTCGTGCACGAAAACGAGGCCGCGCTGGCCTTCGCCAAACTCATGGCGGGCGAGAACATCAGCTTCGACGAGACCCCGCGCGAGGGCAAGATCAATTTCCGCGCCGCCTGCACCGGCGTGTTCGAGGTGGACCGGGAGCGGCTGGAGGCCTTCAACATCGTGCCCGACGTGGTCTGCGCCTGCCGCCACTCCGGCGTGCTGGCCGAGGAAGGCAAGGCCCTGGCCGGGGCGCGGGCCGTGCCGCTGTTCCTCACTGCGGAGAACTTCCGCAAGGCCCAGGCCGTGCTGGCCGCCGGGCCGCTTTTGCGCGTGGTCCCGCTTCGGGCCATGCAGGTCGGCGTGCTGGTCACCGGCAGCGAGGTCTTCCAGGGACTCATCGAGGACAAGTTCGCGCCCATCGTGCGCGAGAAGGTGGAGCGGCTGGGCTCCAGCGTGGCGGCCGAGGCCATCGTGCCGGACGACTCGCAGCAAATAGCTGAGGCAGTGGCCGGGCTGCTGGCCCAGGGCGCGGACCTGATCATCACCACCGCCGGGCTCTCTGTCGATCCCGATGACGTGACCCGCAAGGGGCTCATCCAGGCCGGGCTGACGGACATGCTCTACGGCGCGCCCATCCTGCCCGGGGCCATGACCCTGCTGGGGCGAATAGGCCAGGCCAGGGTCATCGGCGTGCCCGCCTGCGCGCTGTTCCACAAGGCCACCAGCCTGGACATCCTGCTGCCGCGCGTGCTGGCCGGGATCGAGATCACGCGGGGCGACCTGGCGCGCATGGCCGAGGGCGGCTTCTGCCTGAACTGCCGCACCTGCGTGTACCCCAAGTGCCCGTTCGGGAAGTAGCGCGGGGCGAGACACCCCTTGAAGAAGGGTGCACAGCGTCTCGGAAGCAGGGGAAAATCAGCGGTTAGCCCGGCGAAGCACTGTCGACGTCCCGGCCCAGGTAGGCGCGCTGCACGTCGCGGTCGGCCAAAAGGTCCTGGCTTGCGCCCGTGAGCGTCACCCGGCCGGTCTCCAGCACGTAGCCCCGGTCGGCGATCTTGAGCGCGCGCCGGGCGTTCTGCTCCACCAGGAGCACCGTGAGCCCCAGGCTGTCGCGCAGGGTCACGATGTGCCGGAAGATCTCCCGCGTCACCAGCGGGGCCAGGCCCATGCCCGGCTCGTCCAGCAGCAGCATCCGGGGCCGGGCCATGAGCGCGCGGCCGATGGCCAGCATCTGCTGCTCCCCGCCGGAGAGCGTGCCTGCGGCCTGCTTTCTGCGTTCACGCAGCACCGGGAACATGTCCATGATGCGCTCCAGGTCCTCCGCCGCCTCCGCGCGCGTTTCGGCGCGGGAAGCGCCGCTCCGGCCATAGGCACCCAGGCGCAGGTTGTCGGCCACGGTGAGCGGGCTGAACACCAGGCGGCCCTCGGGCACGTGGGACACGCCGCCCTGCACTATCTTCTCCGGGGCCCGGCGGGAGATGTCCGCCCCGGCAAAGGCGATGGTCCCGGCGCTGGCGCGGATGAGCCCGGAGATGGTGCACAGAAGCGTGGTCTTGCCCGCGCCGTTGCCGCCGATGAGCGAGACGATCTCGCCCTGGCGCACGTTCAGGCTGACCTGGCGCAGGGCGTGGATCTTGCCGTAGAACACGTCCAGGCCGGTGATTTCAAGCAGGGGCGTTTCCATCATCAATCCTCGTCGTCGCCCAGATATGCGGCGATGACCTGGGGATCGCGCTGGATCTGGGCCGGGGCGCCCCGGCTGATGACCTGGCCGAAGCAGAGCACCAGCACTTGGTCGCTGATGCGCATGACCAGGTCCATGTCGTGCTCCACCAGCACGATGGACAGGCGGAAATGTTCGCGCGCGCGCAGGATCAGGTCGGCCAGCAGCTGCGTCTCGCTCATGTTCAGGCCCGCGGCGGGCTCGTCGAGCAACAGCAGCCGGGGCCGCGCGGCCAGGGCCCGGGCCAGCTCCAGCAGGCGCTGCTTGCCAAAGGGCAGGTCGCGCGCCTGGTACTTGGCCAGCTCGAACAGGCCCACGAAGTCGAGCACCTCCAGCGCCTCGTTCTGGATGGCCTTCTCCATGGCCCGGGAGGTGCGGGTGCGCAGCAGGCTGTGCCAGGGCGCGACGCGCAGCCGGGCGTGGCAGCCGGTCATGACGTTCTCCAGCAGCGTCATGTTGGAGAAGATCTCCAGGTTCTGGAAGGTGCGCACCAGGCCCAGGCGGCTGCGCTCGTGGGGCTGGGCGCGGGTGATGTCGTCGGTGCCGAGGCGGAAGGTTCCGCGCTGGGCCTGGACCATGCCGGACACGGCGTTGATCAGCGTGGTCTTGCCCGCGCCGTTGGGGCCGATGACCGCCGTGATCTCGTCTGTTCCGGCGGTCAGGTCCACGCCGGAAAGGGCCTGCAGGCCGCCGAAGCGCACCCCGACATCTGTGCAGACAAGCAGCGGCTCAGCCATTGTCGCCCCCGTCCTTGCCGTCCATGTTGTCCTGGCGGTCCAGCATCTCCAGGCGATCTTGAACATCCTGCCGGTCCTGACTCTCCTGGCGGTCCCGGCGGTCCTGCCGATCCTGTCGATTCTGGCGGTACTTGTCGGCGCGCACATAGATCAGCCGCCACACCAGCCGCCACAGGCGGTTGAAGCCCCCGGCCAGGCCGTCGGGCAGGTACATCATGCACAGGACCAAAATGCCGCCGAAGAGCACGATCTCGACGTTTTCAAAGGCGCGCAGAAACTCCGGCAGCACGGTGAGGAAGAACGCGCCCACTATGGAGCCCGGCACGCTGGTCATGCCGCCCAGCACGACCATGACGATGAGCTGCACTGAAAAGGAGAAGCCGAAGGAGGCCGGGGCGATGAAGGTCAGGTAGTGGGCGTAGAGCACCCCGGCCAGACCGGCGAAGGCCGCCGAGACCACGAAGACGAAGAGCTTGTACCGGGCGATGTCGATGCCCATGGCCTGGGCCGCCTTCTCCGAGGTGTGCAGGGCGCGCAGGGCGCGGCCCACGCGGGAGTGCAGGATGTTGAAGGACAGCCAGACCACCAGCCCCAGAAGCGCGACGATCAGGTAGTACACCGAGAGGTCGCTTGAAAACTCCACGCCGAACAGCGACAGGCGCGGGATGCCCGTGAACCCGGACGGCCCGCCCGTGATCTCCACGGTCTCGTTGAACAGGATGGACAGGATGACGCCGAAGCCCAGCGTGGCCATGGCCAGGTAGTGGCCCTTGAGCTTCAGCGCGGGCAGCCCCACCAGGGCGGCCACGGCCGCGCTTGCGCCCACGCCCGCGAGCATGGACAGCCCCACGGGCACGCCCAGGGTGGTGGAGAGCGCTGCCGTGGTGTACGCCGCCAGGCCGTAGAACCCAGCGTGGCCGAGCGATATCTGCCCGGCGTGGCCCACCAGCAGGCTTAAGCCCACGGCGATCATGGCGTTCAGGCAGCACATGGTCAGCACGGTCAGGTAGTAGTTGTTGCCCAAAAGCGGCGGCAAAAGCGCCAGCACAAGCAAAAGGCCGGCCAGCCAGCGCATGTCGTAGCGGTAGCCCATGCTCACACCCGCTTGCCGTCCTTGCGCCCGAACAGCCCGGAGGGCCGCACGAACAGAAGGACCAGAAGGATGACAAAGGCCAGGGCGTCCTTGTAGGCCGAGGAGATGAACCCGGCCCCGAGCGACTCCAGCACGCCCAGGATGAGCCCGCCCGCCGCCGCGCCAAAGGGATTGCCCAGGCCGCCCAGGATGCACGCCGCGAAGCCCTTGAGCCCCAGCATCACGCCCACGTCAAAGGAGGTCAGGGTGATGGGCGCGAGGATGGCCCCGCCCACAGCACCCACCAGGGCGGAAATCATGAAGGACAAAAGCACCATGCGGTCGACCCCGATGCCCACCAGGGCCGCAGCCTTGGGGTCGTAGGAGCAGGCCAGCATGGCCTTGCCGTGGATGCTGCGCGAAAAGAATGTCTTGAGTCCGGCCAGGATGAGCAGGCTGATGGCCAGCACCCACAGGGTTTGCGGCATGAGCGCCGCGCCGAAGAACGACACCGGCGCGCTGCCCGAAAACGGCGGCAGGGCGAAGGTGTCCTTGCCCCAGAGCAGCATGGCCGCGCCCCGGATGAGGATGCTGACGCCGATGGTGATGATGACCAGGTTGATGGCCGGGCAGTCGCGCACCGGGCGGATGGCCAGGCGCTCCACCAGCGCGCCCAGCAGCGTGGTTCCGGCCACGGCCAAAACGATGGCCAGCGGCTCCGGCAGGCCGAGAGCGCGCATGAAGAACACGCTCATCATGCCGCCAAGCATCACGAACTCGCCCTGGGCGAAGTTGATGATGCCGGTGGTGTTGAAGATGATGGTGAACCCCAGCGCCGTGAGGCCGTAGGTCGCGCCCACGGTCAGCCCGGTGATGAGGTATTGCAGGAGGCTTGGCAGATCCATGGACGTCCAAAGACAAGGCGGTCGACGAACCCTTCAGGTCCGCCGACCGCGTTGCACGTTTTTTTCGTTCAGGCTAGTCGACGACCTTCCAATCACCCTTGGCGATGGTCACCATAAAGAAGGCGTCTTCGTCAAGGCCGTTGTGGTTCTCCGGGCTCATGGAATACACGCCGCCAGCTCCGGGCAGGTTCTTGATCTTCTCCAAATTGTCGCGGATGTCCTGGGGCTTGATCGACTTGCCCATCTTGACCGCCGTGATCAGGAGATTCAGCGCGTCGTAGGTGTGGCCGCCGAAGGTGGCCGGGGCCGCGCCGAAGCGCTTGGTGTAGTCGGCCACGTACTTGGTCAACAGCGCCTTCTGGGGGTGTCCTGCGGGCACCTGGTCCGAGGCCAGCATGCGTCCTGCTGGCAGGATGAGGCCCTCGGCGGCTTCTCCCGCAAGCTCGATGAACTTCTTGGAGGCCACGCCGTGGCTCATGTACAGCGGGATGGCGATGCCGAGCTGGGCGCGGTTTCTGGCCACCACGGCCGGGCCGGGGTTGGTGCCCCAGCAGATGATGGCGTCGGGCCCGACGCCCTTGATCTTGGTCAGCTGGGCGGACATGTCCGTGTCCTTGGGGCCGTAGACCTCGTCGGCCACCAGGGTCAGGCCCTGGGCCGGGATGAGCTCCTGCAGCACGGCGCGCCCGGCCTGGCCGAAGCCGTCGGACACGGTGAGGATGGCCAGCTTGGCGTAGCCCTTCTTCTTGGCGTCGGCGATGATCTTGCCTGCGGCGTGGCGGTCCAGGGACGGGGTGTTGAAGACCCAGGGGTCCACGGGCTTGACGATCTTCTCGGCTGCGGCGCAGGAGATCAGCGGAATCCTGGCCGGGCCGAAGAACTTGGCTATGGCCAGGGTGTTGCCGGAGGTGCTGGGGCCGAAGACGGCCACCACCTTGTCCTTCTCGATGAGCTTCTTGGCGGCCATGACGCACTTGTTCACGTCGGTCTCGTCGTCGTAGATGATGACCTCAAGCTTGCGGCCATCGACGCCGCCAGCGGCGTTGATCTCATCCTGGAGCATGAGCAGGGTGTTCTTCTCGGGCTCGCCCAAAAACGAGGCCGGACCGGTGACGGAAAGCACCGCGCCGACCTTGAGGGTGTCGGACTCCTTGGAGCAGCCGAGGACAGTGAGCAGGGCCAGAACAATTGCGGCAGCACGCGCCATTTTCATGGATAAGCCTCACCGGATGTTGAAAAGTGAATGGGCAAGCGCCCCAGGCCCCACGCGGAGCCTAAAAGTAAGAGCACTTACCCATACTTGACGCGGGCTGTCAATGCGCGGCCAGTCTCCGCTGCAAGCCGCCCGCTTTTTTCCCGTCCGGCTAGGGTCTGTTTCCAAATGATGGATTTTGTTCCCTGGCGAGGAGAGAGCCGTTTTGGGGCCAGGGGGTGTACTCTTACGGTACAGCCCTGGACCGAAATCGGCTCGCCCTGATGCCCAGGCAACGTCCAGGGGGCAAAAGACGCTTTTAGAAACAGGCCCTAGTCGATGACCTTCCAGTCGCCCTTCTCAATGGTCACCATGAGGAAGGCGTCCTCATTCAGGCCGTTGTGATTCTCCGGGGTCATGGTGTACACGCCCGCAGTGCCCGGCAGGTTCGTGATCTTCTCCAGGTTTTCGCGGATGTCCTGGGACTTGGCGGACTTGCCCATCTTCACGGCCTCGACCACGAGCATCAGCGCGTCGTAGGCGTGGCCGCCGAAGGTGGAGGGCGGGTTGCCGTACTTCTTGGCGTAGTCGGCCACGTACTTGGTCAACAGCGCCTTCTGGGGGTTGCCGTCAGGCACCTGGGCCACGGCGGTCAGGCGGCCTGCGGGCAGGATGATGCCCTCGGCGCTCTCTCCCGCCAGTTCGATGAACTTCTTGGAGGCCACGCCGTGGCTCATGTAGAGCGGCGTGGTGATGCCGAGCTGGGCGCGGTTTCTGGCCACCACGGCCGGGCCGGGATTGGTGCCCCAGCAGATGATGGCGTCGGGCGCGGCGCCCTTGATCTTGGTCAGCTGGGCGGACATGTCCGTGTCCTTGGGGCCGAAGACCTCGTCGGCCACCAGGGTCAGGCCCTTGGCCGGGATGAGATCCTCCAGCACGGCGCGGCCCGACTGGCCGAAGCCGTCGCTTACTGTGAGGATGGCCAGCTTGGTGTAGCCCTTCTTCTTGGCGTCGGCCAGGATCTTGCCCACGGCGTGGCGGTCCAGCTGCGGGGTGTTGAAGACCCAGGGGTCCACGGGCTTGACGATCTTTTCCGCCGCAGCGCAGGACACCAGCGGAATCTTGGCCGGGGCGAAGAACTTGGAGATGGCCAGGGTGTTGCCGGAGATGCTGGGGCCGAGGACCACGGCCACATGATCCTGCTCGATGAGCTTCTTGGCGGCCATGACGCTCTTGTTCACGTCGGACTCGTCGTCGTAGATGACGAGCTCAAGCTTGCGGCCCTCGACGCCGCCCTTGGCGTTCAGCTCATCCTGCAGCAGAAGCAGGGTGTTCTTCTCGGGCTCGCCCAAAAACGACGCCGGGCCGGTGACGGAAAGCACCGCGCCGATCTTGAGCGAGTCGGACTCCTTGGAGCAGCCCAGGAATGTCAGAAGAGCCAGGACGATTGCGGCAGCGCGCGCCATTTTCATGGGTATGCCTCGTATGCTGAGTGGTTTAAAATGAGTACTCACTCGCCGGGCGCCACACGGCTCCCCTCAAGTGAGTGCTCATTTCCACACTTCGCCCGGCGTGTCAATGCGGTCGCGGCGCACAGAGGGTTGGTCCGGGCCGGAACGGGAGACAGGGCGCGGGCCTCTGGGCCGCACTGCGCTTTGCTGGCCGGGCTAATACAGGACCTTCCACCGCCCCTGTTCGATGGTCACCATGAGGAACGCGCCCTCGTCCAGGCCGTTGTGGTTCTCCGGGCTCATGGTGAAGATGCCCGCCGTGCCCGCCAGGCCCTTGATGCGCTCCAGGTTGTCGCGGATTTTTTGCGGCTGCGCCGACTTGGCCGCGTGCGCGGCGCTGGCCACGAGCATGAAGGCGTCGTAAGCGAAGCCGCCGAACATGGAGGGCGGCGTGCCGTACTTCTTGCCGTAGCGCTCCACATAGCTGCCCAGCAGGGCCTTCCAGTGGCCGCCTTCCGGCACCTGGTCCACCACCGCCAAACGTCCCGCAGGCAGGATGATCCCCTCTGCGGCTTCGCCTGCCTGTTCGAGAAACTTCAGGGAGGCCACGGCGTGGCTCATGTACAGCGGCGTGGCCAGGCCCAGCCGCAGGCGGTCGCGGGCCACCACGGCGGCGCCGGGGTTGGTGCCCCAGCAGATGATGGCCTCGGGCCCGGCATCCCTGATCCTGCCGAGCTGCACGGACACGTCCGTGTCGCTGGGGCCGTAGACCTCGTCGGCCACCAGCTGCAGGCCCTGGGCCCGGACAAGCTCCCGCAGCACGGCACGGCCGGACTGGCCAAAGCCGTCGGTGACGGAAATGCTGGCCAGCTTCGCGTAGCCCTTGCGCCGGGCGTCGGCGAGGATCTTGCCCACAGCGGCGCGGTCCAGCTGCGCGGTGGTGAAGACCCACGGGTCCACCGGCCTCACTATTCTCTCCGAGGCGGCGCAGGACACCAGGGGAATCCGGGCCGGGCCGAAGAGCTGGCGCACGGCCAGGGTGTTGCCCGAGGTGCTGGGGCCGATGACCACATCCACGCGGTCCTCCTGGATGAGGCGGATGGCGGCCTGGATGCATTGGCTCACGTCCGAGGCGTCGTCGTAGACGATGAGCTCGACCTTGCGGCCATCCAGCCCGCCCTGGGCGTTGAGCTCCTCCTGGAGCATGAGCAGGGTGTTCTTCTCCGGCTCGCCCAGGTAGGCGGCCGAGCCTGTGACCGAAAGCACCGCGCCGATCCGCAGGGGTTCGGGCTCCCTGGAGCAGGCCAGGACCGCGAAACATGCCAAAACCACAGCGAAAAGGCGCGCCATCTTCATGGGGACCGGCTCTCCTGGGGTAGTGCGGGGCCAGGGCGGCGCTTCCTCGCCCCCCGGCCACACGTGGTCAGCAAGTCCGTGTTCAGTCCCACTCTTCGCGCGTTCTGTCAACGCGGGGGCGAACATATATCTAAAGGTCCCAGGCGCAGAACCGGTCCGGCAGGGGCTGGGCCATGTCAGCCCCGACCCTGCACGCCACATCCGGCCCGCAGACTCCGGATCAGACCACGTGAGCGGCGTATTCGGCCTCGAACAGCGTACCCCATTTGCTTAACTGGTCAAGGATCGGCATGACGCTCAACCCCAGGTCGGTCAACGAATACTCGACCTTGGGCGGGACCTGGGGGTAGACCTCGCGCAGGATCATGCCATCGGACTCCAGCTCCCGCAGCTGCTGGGTAAGCATCTTTTGCGTCACGTTGGGCATATGCCGCTTGAGTTCGCCAAAGCGCTGCTTGTCGCCGGTCCTCAAGTGCCACAGGATGATGGGTTTCCACTTGCCGCCAATGACCTGCAACGCCAGCTCCACAGAGCAGAAATAGTGTTTGCCCGCGCAGCAGCGCTGCGTGCATTCCCCTGTTCGTGCTTCCTTGACCATGGTTCCCCCTTCCCGGACTGCCCGCCAACAGGACCGCGCCTGGGGCCGCCGGGATTCTTACGGTTTCATTTGAGATACTACAGCACAATAATGTGCCTGCTTGCAAAAGCAACCATACTGTTCCAAAAGGCAAGAAGCAAGCAACCCTCCACCACGAAACAGGAGACCCGCATGGAACTGATCACTGTGGACAAAGAACTGTGCAGACGCGACGGCATCTGCTTGGCCGCCTGCCCTGTCGGCTGCATCGAGGCCGACGCCGAGGGCTACCCGGTTCCGGTCAACGAATCCAGCTGCATGGGCTGCGGCCACTGCGTGGCCATCTGTCCCTTTGGCGCCCTGGACAATTCCCGGGCCCCCATGGCGGACTGCCTGCCCGCCCCGCGCGAGCGCGCAACGCTGCCCGCCCTGGCCGGGCTCATGAAATTCCGGCGCTCCGTGCGCGAGTTCAAGGACCAGGCCGTGCCGCGCGAGACCCTGGCCGGGCTTCTGGACATCGCTCGCTTCGCCCCCACGGCCGTGAACACGCAGCAGGTCAGCTACCTCGTCCTGGCCGACCCGGCCAAAACAAAGACCCTGGCTGGGGGCGTGGCGGAATGGATGCGCGCCAACATCCAGGCCCGGCCCTACTTCGCGCGCTTCGTCGAGCAGTGGGACCTCGGCAACGACCGCATCCTGCGCGGCGCGCCGCATGTGGTGGTGGCCTGTGGACACGCGGACAACCAGTGGGGCGACGTGGATTGCAGCATCGCCCTGAGTTACCTGGAGCTGGCTGCGGCTGCGGGCGGACTGGGGGTGTGCTGGGCCGGGCTGCTGCACCGGGCCCTGGTGGACACCCCGGAGCTGGCGGCCTCCATCGGCCTGCCCAAGGACCGCAAGGTCTGCGGCGCGCTCATGCTCGGCGTGCCCAAGTACAAGTACTCCCTGGTGCCGCCCAGGAATAGCGCGCCGGTGAATTGGCTGTAACAAGAACAAGGGACGCCGCCCCTTGAACCCCGCCGGGGGAAATCATTTCCCCCGACCCCCTCGATTCAAGCGAAAGAGCTGGGACGCGCGATGCGCGTCCCAGCTCTTTCGCTTGCCATGGGGAGTCCAGAGGGCCTCAGGCCCTTTGGCGGGGGTGCCGGGGGCGGAGCCCCTGGCGTCTTGCGCCTAGTGGTCGCAGTCGCAGATTCCGGCATAGACCTTGCGGTCCACGTACTCGGCCTGCTTGCCCTTGTTCCAGCGGGAAACGGGCCGGTAGTAGCCCACGATGCGCGTGAAGATCTCGGCGGGCTGGCCGCAGGTGGGGCAGGTCTCGTGCTCGCCGTGGATGTACCCGTGGTCCTTGCACACGCTGAAGGTGGGCGTGATGGACAAGAACGGCAGCTTGGTGTTGCGGAAGCTCTTGATGATGAACTCGCGCAAGCTCGCCAGGTCGGCCACGCTCTCGCCCAGGAAGGTGTGGAACACCGTGCCGCCGGTGTACAGGGGCTGCAGCTGGTCCTGGTGCTCCAGGCAGGCCACCACGTCCTCGGAATGGCCCACGGGCAGGCAGGTGGAGTTGGTGTAGTACGGCGTGCCGTTGCCGGATGTGATGATGTCCGCGTAGAGGTTGCGGTCGATCTTGGCCAGGCGGTAGCTGGTGCCCTCGGCCGGGGTGGCCTCCAGGTTGTACAGGGTGCCTGTCTCCTCCTGGAACCGCGCGGTGATGTCGCGCAGGCGGTTCAAGGTGCGGCGCATCAGGCGCATGCCGTTCTCGGTCTCAATGCCCTTGCCGATGAGGTTCAGGCAGGCCTCGTGCCCGCCCAGGATGCCGATGGTGGAGAAGTGCCCCCGGAAGGCGTTCTTCAGGTAGCGCTTGGTCCAGGGGAACATGCCGCGCTCGAGGTTGTTGGTGATGAGCTTGCGCTTGAACTCCAGGCAGTCCTTGGCCAGCGTGGCGTACTCCTCCACCAGGCCCAGGAACTCGTCTTCCCCCTGCGAGAGATAGGCCAGCTTGGGCAGGTTGATGGTGACCACGCCGATGGAGCCGGTGAGATCCCCGGCGCCGAACAGCCCGCCGACCTTGTTGCGCAGCTGGCGCAGGTCCATCTGCAAACGGCAGCACATGCTGCGCACGTCTTCCGGAGAAAGGTCGGAATTGATGAAGTTCTGGAAGTACGGCGCGCCGTACTTGGCCGTGAGCTTGAGCAAAAGCTCGCCGATCTCCGTCTCCCAGGGGAAGTCCTCGGTGACGTTGTACGTTGGGATGGGAAACGAGAAGATCTGCCCGGCGTAGTCGCCGTCGAGCATGACCTCCAAAAAGGCCCGGTTGAACATCTCCATCTCCGGCGCAAACTCGCCGTAGGTCTGGTCCAAAAGCTTGCCGCCGATGATGATGGCTTCCCCGGCGATATGTTTGGGCGGGGTCAGGTCAAAGGTCAGGTTGGTGAAGGGGCTCTGCCCGCCCCAGCGGCTGGTGGTGTTCAGGTTGAACACGAACTTCTGCACCGCCTGGCGCACCTTCTTGTAGGACAGGCCGTCGTGGCGGATGAAGGGCGCGAGGTAGGTATCCACGTTGTTGAAGGCCTGGGCCCCGGCCCACTCGTTCTGGAGCGTGCCCAGGAAGTTCACCATCTGGCCCAGGGCGGAGTCGAAGTGCCGGGCGGGCCCGGCGCAGGAGCGGCCCTCCAGGTTGAAGCCCTCCAGCAACAGGTCGCGCAGGCTCCAGCCCGCGCAGTATCCGGCCAGGCCAAAGGACAGGTCGTGGATGTGGAAGTAGCCGTGCTCGTGGGCCAGGCGCACCTCCTCCGGGTATTTTTCCAGGGCGTAGCGCGCCTGGACCGTGCCCGAGAGGTGCAGCATGAGCCCCTGGAAGCTGTGGCTCATGTTGGAGTTCTCGGCCACGCGCCAGTCGCTCTTGTCCAGGTACTCGTCGATGGTCTCGGTGATGTCCAGGAAGGCCTCGCGCTGGTTGCGCAGGGCGCGGCGCTTCTCGCGGTACAGGATGTATTTGCGGGCCACCGCGAACTGGCGCATCTCCATGAGCACCAGCTCGACCATGTCCTGCACGTGCTCCTGCTCCGGGATGTCCACATCCTTGAGCTTGGACTCGACCTTCTGCGCCAGGCGGCGGCTTAAGAGAGGGTCCTTGACGCCGCTGGCGGACAGGGCCTTGAAGATGGCCTGGGCGATGCGGTCATTGGACCAGGTTTCCAGCCGTCCGTCGCGCTTGAGTATCTGCGAGGGCATGGGGCCTCCTTGGGGGCTTGTAGTCCTGTGTGGCAAGGGTGAACCCGGCGGGCAAAAGACCGCGCACGGTGGTGATGTCTGCTTCGGAAAGTTGGGGCACCAGGGTGGTGCGGAAGGCGAAGGCCCCGGGACGCCCCTCGGCCAGGGCGAAGATGCGCGCAAGGCTGTTGCGGGCGTCGCGCTCGCTCACGGCCTCGCCGGTGAGGGCCGGGTACTGGTCCAGCGGGCCCTTCACATCCACGGAGAAGAGCTCCACCAGGCCCTCGGCCAGGAGCGCCTCGACCACGTCCGGGCGCATGCCGTTGGTGTCGAGCTTGATGGGCAGGCCAAAGGCCGCGATCTCGTGCAGGATCATGCCGATGCCGGAGACGTTCGTGGGCTCGCCCCCGCTGACCGTGATCCCGGAAAGCCAGCGCGCGCGGCTGGACAAAAAGGCTTTGAGCCGGGCCAGGGGCAGCTGGGGCTGGCTGTCCATGTCCCAGGCCAGGGCGGCGTTGTGGCAGGTGGGGCAGCGCAGGTTGCAGCCGCCCAGAAAGACCACGCAGCAGGGTCGGCCGGGCCAGTCGCAGAGGCTTAGGGGGGTCAGCCCCCGCAAATGTCGCCAGGCGGTTTCCGGATTCACGTGATGCCCTGCTCCCCAGCTAAAAAAGAGTCCCGCCCGGCCAAAACGGCCTGGTCAGGCGTTCCCGGACCATCCCGGCGCCACGGTTTTGAAACTACACCATTGGCCGATTTCTGTACAGGCCGCCCGGACACGGGCAGGCGCTCCTCCACCTATTTCCGACTGTTACGGCGAGTTATGGCCAATTTTTAGCAAAAATATGTGCTTTTCCACAACCACTGCGTAGTTCTGTGGCGAGAATATTCACAATATTTTCTAGAGTCCGTTTAGAAGTATTTCCGGGGCCTCGCCCAGGCGGCGTTTTCGACATGAGAGGCCGGATTTTCCGGTGCAAAACTGCGGGCAAACGAAAATGCCGCCAGGGTCTGGATGGTCTGCGGCGGCCCGGCACACCCCTTGCACATCCAGTGACGCGGGAAGAAATTGCCCGCGCCACGCAAGCGCGCCAGCGCCAAGCACGATGTCCAGGGGGGTTCCATGCGCGCACATGTCATGACCACGATCCGTCAATTCGAGCTGCTCCAGGGCTACCTGGGCAAAGCCGCCAGCGGCCACTCGCCCCTGGGCATTCCCCGTAGCGTGCACGACCCGGCCATGCTCATGCGCGGCAACCCGGAACACCCGGAGCACGACGCCCTGGGCATGCGCAACCGCGAGGTGCCCGACCAGGCCGAGCTCATCGTCATCGGCGACTCCCACGTCTACGGCGCAACCGTGCGCGCCGACCAGTGCTGGCCCTTCCGCCTGCAGGCGGAGTCCGGCGTGCCGGTCTACAACGCCGGGGTCGGCGGCTGGGGCAGCGTGCAGTACGCCCTGGCCCTGGAGGAGCTGCTGTATCTTTCCCCGCGCCGCGTCATCGTGGGCCTGCACACCGGCAACGACATCGCCGAGGCCTTCCAGTGCGCCCGGGCCAGCACCTCGCCCCTGGCCAAAAGCTTCTGGAACCCCAGCTGGGCCGGCCTGCCCCTGGCCGACCTCACGGCCAAGAAGCGCGCCGAGCGCGCCGTGGCCCGGCTCATGGCCGAGCGGCCGGACCTGACCCAGGCGGAGATTCTGGCCGAACTGGGCCAGCGCGGCGAGCCCGACGTGAACCCCTGCACCATCGAGGCCAGCCGCTTCTATCTCTCCGAGCACTTCCGCCACGCCGTGCAGGACCTGTCCCACCCGGCCATCGCCGCCGGGCTCATGATCACCCGCAAGGTGCTGGGCCACCTGCGCGACCTCTCGCTGAACTACGGCTTCACCCTGGGCGTCATGCTCATCCCCACCCGCGAGTACCTGGTGGCCACCCGCCTGGACGAGGCCGAGGTGCGCGACCGCCACTCGCTGGAGCGTCTCGCCGTGGCCGAGGCCACCCTGCTCTCCGAGCTGCGCTCCGCCTGCGCCGACCTGGACCTGCCCTGCTTCGATCTTTCCGGCTATTTGCGGCACTTCGTGGGCGGCCGCATCTACTCCCAGGACTCCCGCAGCGCCCATCCCAACGCCAAGGGCTGCGAGCTCATCGCCCGCTTTGTGCGCGACCGCGTGCTGCCGGGCCTGGACGTGACCCAGCAGATGCGCGCCGCCGTGGGCGGGGTGTATCCGATGTACTGAGCACGATGCACTGAGCGTTGATGCACTGAGTGTTGATGTACTGAGCGTTGCCCCGACAACGCGCGCCACGCCGATACAAACCGGGCCGCCCTCCAGTTGAAGGAAGGCGGCCCGTTTTGTTTGCACCAGCGCCTGCCTGCGGCTGCCGCGCCGCGCATGGCGGCGACATGCCAGGCCCTGCGCTTCCCATTGCCCCAGGCGCGAAAGAACAGCCGCTGTGTTGCACTCCCCTTGCGCACATGGTATGAACATCTATGGGTCGCATTCGGACCTTTAATAAGTTCCAGGAACCAGGGCCGTTCACGGCTGGCACTCTTTGCAAAAAACAAGCGACACTGGAATTGGTGGCTGAAATGAAGAAGCGTAATGTCTTTACCCTGTTGCTGGCCATTGGGCTGTTGTTTGCGCTGTATACGGCCTACAACAACCACTCCTATGAAGTGCGGCTTGCAAATGTGGACAAGGCGGAGAAGGCCGTGAACGTCTGGCCGTCCGTGGGCGACTGCGTACAGATCGAGTTCACTGGCCAGGGCCGTATGAACCGTGGCGAAAAAGTCGTCATGCAGGGCAGATACACCGGTGGCTCGACCACCCAGGCGTTCATGAAGGTCACCAAGATCATCGGCGCGGACAGCGCCATCCTGCCGGAATACGGCACAACGGCCTACCAGGGCTCAGAGGTCCAGCTCCCCAAGGACCAGATCACGCAGTGCACGAACAACTAGCGCCGTGGCCTCGTGTCGTGGCCCTTGCCGGTCTGATCGCCCGGCCTGATGAACTCGTCCTGATTAACGGTCTGATTGCCGCCTGGCAACGCTGCATCTGAAACGCTTTTGCCCTGCCGATTGCGTTTCTTTTGTTCAAGGACGCAGCACGAGGCCCGGCCAGGCACAACAAAACAGGCCGCCCTCCAGTCATGGAAGGCGGCCCGTTTCGTTTGCGGCGAAAAATGCGGAACTACAGCGCGGCGTCGAGCAGCAGGTTGTCGCGGTGCACGGCCTCGGGGTACGGGGCCGAGCCCAGCATGGCGGCCAGCTCCGCGCTCTTGCGGCCCTTGATGCGGATGAGCTCCTCGCTGGAGTAGTTGGCCTGGCCCACGCCCACGTGGCGGCCCTCCAGGTCCACGATGCGCACCAGCGCGCCGCGCTCAAAGGGGCCCTCGACCTCGCGGATGCCTGCGGGCAAAAGGCTCTTGCCGTTCTCGCGCAGGGCCCTGGCCGCCCCGGCGTCGACGCGCACGGTGCCTGCCGGGTCGTCGTGGTAGGCCAGCCAGAACTTGCGGTGCGAGACCAGCCGTCCGCAGGGCAGCACCAGGGTGCCCAGCACCTCCCCGGCGAAGATGCGCGTCAAGGCCAGCTGGCCTTTGCCGGAAACAATGAGCGTGGGCACGCCGAGCTGTGCGGCGCGGCGCGCGGCGCGGAGCTTTGAGTACATGCCGCCGGAGCCCACGGAGGTCTTGCCGTCGCACATGGCCTCGATGTCCAGGCTCTCGATATCCTCGATCAGGGGCACGCAGCATGCGTCCGGGTTCTTGTCCGGGTTCTTGTCAAACACGCCGTCGGCGGAGGTCAGGTTCACGAACAGGTCCGCGCCCACCAGGTCCACCATGAGGCTGGCCAGCGTGTCGTTGTCGCCGAACTTGAGCTCGGCCACGGCCACGGTGTCGTTCTCGTTGACGATGGGGATGACGCCCCAGTCGAGCAGCCTGCGGATGGTGTTGCTGGCGTTGCGGAAACGCGCGCGGGAGCGCAGGTCCTCGCGCGTCAGCAGGATCTGGGCCACGGTCTTGCCATAGCGGCTGAAGGCCTCGTCGTAGGCGTGCATCAAGCGGCTCTGGCCGATGGCCGAGGCGGCCTGGCGCGAGGGCAGCTCGGCGAAGTCGATCTTCGCGGCCTCGGGCAGGCTCTGGCGGATGCGCGTGCGACCGGCGGCCACGGCCCCGGAGCTGACCAGCACCACCTCCAGGCCCTGGTCGTGCAGCGCGGCGACCTGGTCCACCAGCCGCCCCACGATGCCCGGGTCCAGGCCCATGTCCGAGGTCAAAACCGCGCTGCCGACCTTGACCACCACGCTCTTGGTGCGGCCCAGGATCTCGCGGCGCAGCCCGGCGGCATCCTTCTGTGCGGTCTGTGCGGCCCCTTCGCTCATGCCCCGCCCTCTCCTGCCCTCTCTGCGGTCCCCTGGCCTGACCCCTGCACCGTCTCCTGTCCTGTCCAATCGGGCGCCTCGATCTCGCTGCCGTCTTCGTTCACCACCGGGGCCGGGCTCAGCGCGTCGAAGCGCCGCCACATCTCGGCCAGCAGGTCGGGCAGGCCGTCGCCGGTCAGGGCCGAAACAAAGAGGATGTCCTTTGGCGCATTGGCGCGCAGGGCGGCCAGCCGCTCCGGGTCCAGCACGTCGGTCTTGTTGATGACGCGTATCTGCGGCTTGGCCGCCAGCTCCGGGTCAAAAAGCCGCAGCTCCTCGTTGAGCATGGCGTACCCGGCCTCGGGGTTGTCCGGGTCGGCGTCCAGGCCGCTTAGGATGTGCACCAGAAAGCGGGTGCGCTCCACGTGCTTCAAGAACTGGTAGCCCAGGCCCAGGCCCTGGCTGGCGCCCTCGATGAGCCCGGGGATGTCGGCAATGACCAGGCGGCGGGAGTTCTGGTCCTCCACCACGCCCAGGTTGGGCACCAGGGTGGTGAAGGGATAGGCCGCGATCTTGGGCCGCGCGGCGGACACGGCGGACAAAAAGGTGGACTTGCCCGCGTTGGGCAGGCCCAAAAGCCCGGCGTCGGCCAGGACCTTGAGCCGCAGCAGCAGGCGCTTTTCCGTGGCGGGTTTGCCGGTTTCGGCGTGCTTGGGCGCGCGGTTGGTGGAGGTCTTGAAATGCAGGTTGCCGCGCCCGCCCTGGCCGCCGGGGCAGACCACGAACTCCTGGTCCGAGCGGGACAGATCGGCCAAAAGCACGGGCTCGGCTGCGCCGCCGGACTCGCCGCTCGTATCGCCAGCGGAGTCGACATCGGACTCGGCGCCGGAATTCATATTGGGACGGCCAGCGGAATTGCGCCCGGCGTCGGCAGGGACCTCCAGGAGCATGGTGCCCACAGGCACCTCGATGACCAGGTCCTCGCCGTTTCTGCCGTACTTGTCCTGGCCCTTGCCGTTCACGCCGTTCTCGGCCTCGAACATGCTGCGCACGCGGAAGTCGTACAGGGTCAACAGGCGCGTGCTGGCGCGGAAGATGACGTCGCCGCCCTTGCCGCCGTCGCCGCCGTCGGGCCCGCCCTTGGGCAGGTTCTTGGCGCGCTTGAGCGAGGCGCTGCCGTTGCCGCCCTTGCCGGAACGCACGATGATGGCTGCTTCATCCACAAATCGCATGGGCTGGTAACCGCCTGAACCGAAGAAAAACGGGCAGGAGCCGCATGGTGCCGCTCCTGCCCGCCGTCCGGATCTTAAAGGATTGGGTGCTTGAGCCCTGGGGCTAGGCGCTCACGGGCAGAATGTGCACCCGGGTCTTGACCTTGTTGTTGCGCTTGTACTTCTCGTACTTGACCTCTCCGTCCACCAGGGCGAACAGGGTGTAGTCCGTGCCCAGGCCCACGTTCTTGCCGGGGTGGATCGAGGTGCCCACCTGGCGGACGAGGATGTTGCCGGCCAAAACCTTCTGACCACCGTAACGCTTGACGCCCCGGCGCTGGCCGGCGCTGTCGCGGCCGTTTCTGGAGCTGCCGCCCGCTTTCTTGTGAGCCATATCAGTTCTCCTTACAGGGGCTTAGGCTTGGATGGCCTTGACCTTCAGGCTGGTGTAGTCCTGACGGTGGCCGGTCTTTTTGTGGTAGTCGTTGCGGCGCTTCTTCTTGAAGACGTAAATCTTCTCGCCGCGGCCATGGCCAAGGACTTCACAGGACACTGTGGCGCCTTCCAGGTAGGGGGCGCCGATCTTGGTGGCGCCGTCGGCGGACACCAGCAGAACCTTATCCAGGGCCAACTCGCTGCCGGCCTCGGCCTGGAGCAACTCCACCTTGAATTCGAGTCCCTGTTCCACGCGGTACTGCTTACCGCCGGTCTCGATGATTGCGAACATTGCGAATACCTCCATCGCGTAAGAGGGGGTTTCTTAGCGTTAAGGACGGGGAAAAGTCAAGCGCCGCGTGGTGATTTTTTTTCACCTCCGCAGGCGGGCCCTTCAGGCCCTGGCCAGCACCAGCACATGCACCTGCGCGGCCCCGGCGGAGCGCATCATGCGCGCACATTCCTCCAATGTCGAGCCCGTTGTCAGGGAACCACATGACAAATATTAGCCGTAATTACAACACTTTTTATTGTTGGGCACATGGAATTGTAGCCAAATCGTGCCTAATTATGTGCCCAGAACATGTGCCCAGGATCTCAGGAATGGATTCGACAGTTGCCCGGCGCTGGTGTTCAAAAACGTGCTGGTAGTGCTTCAAAATCATTGAAGCGTTGGCGTGGCCCATTATCTCGGCAACAGCCTTAATATCGCTCCCAGCCTCCAGGGCTAACGTGGCAAATGCGTGACGCAAGTCATAGGCACGCATCCTACGCGTGATCCCGGCCCGCCCACACGCCTTGTGCCATGCCCTGTAGACACTGCTGGTGATCGGCTTACCGTGGAAACTCACAAGCCAAGGGATACCCTTGGCATCATCCTCTGCCTTCCATGCCAACATGAGGGGCAGCATGGTCGGGCGAATTGGAACGTCACGCCACTGCATGTTCATGTTTTTTTTGGCTGACCAGACGCGGATGATGTTACGGGTGAAGTCCACGTCAGCCCACGTGAGTTTGAGCATTTCTGACGGCCCGACCCTCATGCCGCAGTAGATGCCTAGCATTACAACGCGCTGCATGTGCGGTGCTGCGTGCTGGTAAATCAGGCCAGCCTCTTCTATGGTAGGAGGAGGTGTCTGGGAGGCATGGCCCACAGGGACCCGAACGCGAGCGATGGGGTTCGACGGGATAATTTCCTGCTCTTCGCACCAATTCAGCGCAGCCTTGAGTACGGCAAAGCGCCTAGCAATGGTGGGCTGCTTTACGTCCGTCATGGTGGCAATGGCCTGAAGTACGTGGCGCTTGGTCAAGTCGGCCACGGTGATATTGCCCATGAGTATCAGGATCACACGCAGGCTCACTATAGCTCGCTCTAGGGCCTCTCCCTCGAATCGCTTCCCTCGGATGTAGAGCCAACAAACCCCCTCGACGGTCAGAGCCTCTCCGGGCTTTTGTCCATCGCTCTCAGCCGGGCGGAAGCTGTCTCGCTCATGCTTCAGGCGGTGCTTGATATAAGAATCGTGGCGTTTGGCCTCTGGCAGCGTCTTAAATGATGAGCTTTCTCGCTTGGACGTAAACGGATTGTTCCAGTAAACCTGAAATGGGAGGGGGCGATTCTTGCGTTCTCGGATAGCCATTCCATCTCCTACTATGCGGGGGGCGCTTGCGTCAATGTAGCCCTAATCTCAGCCATGCTCTTGCCTGTGATGAACCGCTGGAAAACTCGCGGGGGTGTTCTCTTTACAACGGAACCTTGCATGGCCACCTCGATGGCATCTTCCACATCGGATTTGCGCCAACGCAGACCGCCCCCAGGACCTGCCCCCATGTCCATCGCGGGAAGGCCGTTTGCCTTGAGCCAATCGCGTGCGCGATCCTTACCCGTCTGAAGAAATTCGGCCACGTCAACCAAGCGCAAAAGGTTCCCCATCAACATCGGCCGGTTACTTTTCCCGGCTTCGGCATCGGCACGGCTCATCTGACACTTCCCGTCAGCGCCCCGCCCAGCGCGTCCTTGTGCACATCATTTTCATGGTCATTGATCTTCGTCATTCTGTTGAACCTTGGTGCATGACTGGGAGCTCCATGCGGGAGCTTCTATTACAGCCATGGTTCTTACAGAATCTGAGAACGTCGAGAAAAATTAAGTGAAAAAGCAAAAATACTTTGAGTCTGCCCGGGAAAGTCTTGGTGCTGTAAGCAATTTAGTTACTGCGATGTGGGTCGCCGCACCGGAAAAGTCTAGAGAATGCCTACTCCACACGCCACCAACACCACGCTCTTGCACTCTGCCCCACTCCGATATAAATGTAAAAAATTGTCACTTTTCAGTCGCCTAGAAGAAGCAAAACATGCGATCCATTTCACTTGCCAGGCTCAGCAAGACGGCCATCGCCTGAAAAAACCGGCTCAGTAGGAGACCTCAACGAGCGACAAAGCTCTGACCAAGGCGCACCTCGTCGACGCCATCTACACGAAGACCGGGCACGCTCGGGTCAAGAGCAAGGATCTGGTGGAGAGCATTCTCGGGTTGATGAGGCAGGCCACCAAAAAGGACCACGCCATGCTGATGAGCGGGTTCGGAAAGTTTGAGGCCTACGCCATGAACGCCCGACTTGGCCGGAACCCACAGAACAACCAGAGGGTGACCTTTCCGGCACGCACAGTGGTGGCGTTCAGACTCTCGGGCAAGTTCCGAGCCGAGATGAATCCAGGGGAGTAAGCACCGGGGACAACGGGGACAGCGGGGACAATACTCATTTTAATTACTTTTTCTGTCCCCGCTACGCGGAATCAGCACTAGACATCGGGGACAGTTTCCGTGACGGGAGGCATACTCGCTGAGGTGTCCCCGTTGTCCCCGCTCGGGGGATCTTCCATCGGGGACGGCGCAAGGCTTAGGGGCTCTAGCGTGTCCCCACTGTCCCCGCTGTCCCCGCTCAAAACAGCTGACGAGATGGCGTACATTTTCTTCCTGCCACCCGGCGTTCGCGCTGTCTTGGTATTCCGCTTTGGCTCAGAAAGCAGATAGCCAGCCATTTTTAGTTCGGCGCAGACGGGTTTCACATTCAGCCCGCTACATATCTCTTCACGAAAGACCTTCGGGGACACCAAAAATTCGTCCACTCCATTCTTGCGGTTACGGTATCCGGCTAGGTTACTAACTGGGAGGGGGGATTTCGCGTCCATGTCCTCAAAGCGAGTGGTCTCGTTGAGCCGAAGAAAGGTTCTAACCTTATCAAGCCCCTTTGCTCCACTCTGTTCAACTGCCCCCCCACGCGATTCTAGCCAAGCCCTAAAGCACGTTGCGGCTGCCTTGAAGGCTTCTTCTCTGGGCCATGGGAGTATGCCCAATTCAGTGGCGATTTCTCCAGCAGCAGCAAGCAGGGCAAACCTTCCACAGACGCGGAGTACTTGCCCATCGGCGTCCTTAGGGCAGTTGTTCATTTCAAAGAAGCTCATGATCCCGCGAGCGGACTTTGTCGCGTGGTCGCGGTGCATCACCAATTGTTGAAGAAAGGACCGAAGCGGCGTTCCATAGTAGCTGGCTGAAGCGTCTTTCAAGTCGCGGGCGAAGAGGTCAGCGCTTTCATACCCATGCAATTCCTCAAAGAGGCCGAGGTCGGCCCCAGCATCGGCAGGGATGTCCACTACACGAACAGATTGGCCAGCTTTGGCCCGACCACGGCCATCTTCGGCCACCTTGTCTGAAAGCGTCACTTCACCTGTGGACAAAAAAAGTAGCCGCCATGTGTGCGACTTCCGTCCTTGTCCGTCCCCCTTTGCTCGTCCTTTGCCATGCTCGTTGGCCAGCATGTATGCAGTCTTGGACACGACATGAGACTCGGCCTGGCCCATCTCATCCAGACACAAGAGTGAGTCGCAATGGGACGCAGCTAAGACTTCGAGAGCGTTGTCAGTGACTCTCCATGGCCGGATGAACCCCCTGGGGCCACCACCACATACCGACCCTGCCACCCGCAACGCAGTTGTCTTCCCTATGGAAGAGTCGCCGACCAAATGCAGTCCCCCGGATTCCTCGTTCAAGGGTTCCAATAGGGGAGCGGCAAGGGCTGCAGAAACACCAAGCACGAGGCGGGAGTTGCCGACGCAATAACGGCCTACGTTCCTTTTCCACTCATCAAGGGATCCTTTCTGGCGGAAGGGATTTTCACTCAGGATGCCTTGGGGAACTATCAACTCTCCCGCCTGATCACCATAGACTTCATCAAGCAAGACAAATGATTGGCCATGCCAGCCAATGCGATCAACGCAAAGGGCGCTAGTTTCTGTAATGGCCAAGTTCAAGTATTCGCCTAAACGTTGTTTGCCTTTGTTCCCAATGACGCGCAGTCCAAGCGCCATCAGTTCCGAGCAGTAGCCGCTACCTCCCGCCAGCAACCTCGCTGGCATTGCCCAACGATGAGGCTGCCCCTCGGGATCAAGCACCTCAAGGTAAAAGCCCCATTCCTTCCCGTCAGAGTTTCTGGTGTTGGCCAGAATCCGCAGCGTCGAGCAGACCAAGACAGGAGTCACCTCACCGCTCTTGTCCTCTTCAAGGAAGTAGATCCCATCTGGCTGAACGACGAACTTCGAGTCCAGGGAAGCACCGTCCCTACCCAACAGCAACTCTGCCTCAGCCATTATGATCTCCATCAGCCACGGTCTGCCCCAATGAGGTCGGGCTGTTCATGGGTACATTTGTAGTCACTGCAGCACCTCGATTTATAAATGTTTATGGCGGCTAGTCTTAGAGCTTATGGATGACGTAGGTGACAACGCCCCAGATCTCGAACCCCTCTCCGTCCGTGACATCGATGGAGGGGAAGTTCGGGTTGGCGGGAACCAGCATCAGGCGCTCGCCGCGTTTCTCCAGGCGTTTTACCGTGAGTTCGCCATGGACCGCAGCGATGATGGTCTTGCCCACCTGGGCCTCAATGGCCCGGTCAACAATCAAGAGGTCGCCGTCGTGGATGCCGGAGCCAAGCATGGAATCACCCACTGCTCGTACGAAGAAGGTAGCTGCGGGATGGGAGATAAGGTGCTCATTGAGATCCAGGCGCTTGTCGATGAAGTCGTCGGCGGGGGAAGGAAACCCTGCCTGAACTCCGTCCAGAAACTGAGGCAGCGGCTGAGTATGGCGCTGCCCTGGAGTGTCGACGGGACCGAGGATAACCAGGCCGTTGGTGAGAGTGTTCATGGTGGAAGCTAGGCCAGGGAGGGGGAATGGGTCAAGAGGCATGAAATGCCTGAGCTGCCTGCCAATATCCTACCGCAGACCAGGATTGAGCACAGTTACCGGCGTGAAAGGCCGGGCCCTAACGCCTGCGCTGCAGCTATTTCAGATAGTTACAGCGCGCCAAGATACATAAAACGCATCCAGATACACCAGGTTTTCCCCCCAATTTCCCCCCAGCGACACCGCGCCCCCTGCCCTCACTGAATCTCGTCAATCACATGGCATCAGGATCATCAAGCAGAACCTTCGGCCCACGGCCTTCGTCGACACCTCTGAGAACGCCGTCCTGAGCCAAGTATACGTGGCTATGATCGCCTACCTGATCCTGGCCTGGCTCAAGTTCCCCTCCGGCATTGGCTTCAGCCTCCAGCAGATGTTCCAGCTTCTCAACACCAACCTCTTCGATAGCCGGAATCTGGAGGATCTTCTAAAATCACCCGGCAAATTCTTCGACCATATCAAGAACGATTACAGGACTCTAAGCTGTGTTGCCTAGCCGGACAACCATGTTCCGAGTAATATCTCTCACGGCGTCCACTGCTTTACGCGCTCGGTGGTGTCAATACAGCGGCAGATGTAGCCCAAGAATTTGCCCCTGGTATCCCAGCGTGGCATTCCAGAATTCACGACCAAACGGTATCCTCCGCTGGCGTGGCGCAGGCGGTACTCCATATCGAAAGGCTCGCGCCGGTCAAAGGCCGTGACGTAGGTCTCCAGGCAGCGCGCAAAGTCATCCGGGTGCACGCCCTCGGCCCAGCCGTTGCCAACCTCCTGCTCAAAGGTGCGCCCGGTAAAGGCGAGCCAGGGCTCATTGAAATAGTCGCATAGTTTGTCTGTCCCGGAGGTCCAGATGAGGGCTAGGTCGCAGTTGGCCAGGGTGCGAAAGCGCCGCTCGATCTCGTCCATCAATTCAGCGTTTCTCTTTCTTTCGTTGATATCCTTTAGGACGACACGCCCCTCTGGCTCTCCACTGTCATTCTGCCCAGCCAGAGCATCCAGCTGCACCCAGAACGGAGTTCCGTTCTCCTTCACCAGTCGCAGATCGAACGACATCGGTACACAGGCTTTGAAAAGCTGCTTGCGTTGCAGGTGGTAAAGGTCCTGGTCTTCCTCGAAAACGAACTTACTAAATGGCTGATTAATTATCGCACTCCGGCCGCTCAATCCCAGCACCGTAAATGTCATAAGATTGGCTTGCAGTATCAACCAATGCTCATTGATGGTGCAATAGCCGATCGGGGCTAGTTCATAGAGGTCAAAATAGCGCGCACGTTCAGCGTCCAGTTCCCCCTGTGCCCTTCGCAGCGACTCGTTCTGCATCTCCAACTCAATCTGATGCACGCGCAGTTCATGGAGCACTTCCAACATTTTTTCAATCGACACAAGATCATCCGGGTACTTCACTTCTATTTCTCCGGTAATATCTTCGGCCCGTTTTCGCAGATCAGACGCGTCGTCGGAGAGTTTTCTCTTGCTGTCCATTGTGGGTCTCAATTGTTTGCTCCGTCGCAATTGCACCGCTCCGTTGTCGCAACGGCGAACATTTCCACGCCCTCGTTCACCAAGGCTGTGGAGGTCAGCCAGACCTCGCCCACTGTCCCGCCCTTGGCTCTACCCGCCTTTTTAAGCTAGATGTCAGGGCAAAGCAATCGTGTACTGCTCAGAAAGGCTGCAGGATAGTGTGGCACGGCCTCGTCCTATGCCAACGCAATGGCTATGGGGGTTCGCACGATCTCCCCGTTGCCGACTCTGATGGGTTGGATTTCCTTTTCTAATTCTCCTCAAAGACACGATCTGACTCGAAGTTCGCACTCACCTCATTGCTTCCTGAACTGTCGTACTTGGTGATAGCTTTGCAACACATACTCTCAGTATCTTTCCTTTCTACGTGCATATGGCATTGTTTCAACATCGGCCCTTCAAAGTTGCGTTTAATCTCTGCTCTAATGATCAGCAACCAAACACTTAAATTGTTTTAAAATCACTTAGAGCCTAGCTGTCTTTTGGAGTACACGATGAGAAAATTGCAGGCATTAACGTTATCAGTTGCCATATTAATGATCGGAGCCAGGATCTTGGCGATGTCGCTGTTGGGGGTAGATACTGCTGCCACCGTAGTCATCACGGAGCACCAAACCGCCAACCCTGCTATGAATCGTAATTTTGAAAGTCACAAGATGGCCGCTGCATCAAAGGTATCAGGAAAAAGCAGAGCCTTCCTTATGGTTATCTTGAACGCCTCCGCCGGAAAAGGCTTACTCATGAAGTGAAGAACAATGCGAAAACTCATGTTGAATATGAGTCTTGGCAGGATCTGTATGTAATATAAATACACACTCTCAGCATATTTCGTCTTCGCAAGCATCTGGCAAAATTGTACTAGCGGATCAATCAACGTTTCAGCGACACGCTGTGTTAGCCATCGCGGCGAAAAGTGCAAATTAATTCAACATGTTTTTGGGAGTATATTTTCCTCCCGAAGGATACCATGAGAAATTTGCATGCCGTAACGCTATCCATTGCTATCTTACTAGCCATTACAGCAAACAGCACTGCAATGCCTATGCGCGTCGTGGATCAAGGAGCTACAATAACCACCTCGAATTACAGGGAAGACAAATCCGCTATGGCCTATTCAAAAATGCCAAGATTGTCAGTCCCAATTGTTTTTCACCTCGGGCTACCCACACTGACGATCGGAAGAGTCAATTGCTGGGATAAACCTTTCGTAAACAGCAATCCCAAGGGGATATACGAGTTCCTCGCATTTGCAGGGATTGATGAATTCAACGTTGGTGCTACAGGGAATCTCATTTCCCACATCTCCTACCTCTCGCCTATTCTACTGCTTGTATTGATGATTACCCTCTTGTTCATTCTTTATCTTACTATTCGAAAGTGTATCATGACGAGATCAAGCCACACGATAAAGAACGTGCTACGGCATGGTGGAAAATTTCCCCGACCATGAAACTGCAATTTCAGGAGGAATTGAGATGACGCACGCACTTGTCATTTGCCACGACGAGCTTTTCGAGCATCAGAAACGCGTACTGATGAGCCAAGACTGGCTAATGACTAATCTTACAGGAGTGTTGGACGGATGTGACAGCGTCCCTGGTGGAAAAGGTGTCTTCGGGCGCACACCCATGAACCCGATCCCCGTAAGTGGCATTGCCGGGCAGATTGCTTACCTCAATCGACTCCGCACGGGGTCCGGGATGAGCTTCCTGTATCGCCGGGCCATGGGAACCTTTGGCCTAATCAACCAGTACCCCGTGGATTGCTTTGAACTGGTTGCCCTAGACGGTACGTGCTGCGAGGAATTGTACCTCGACATGCACTTCTCTCACAATTCCACCTTGGCACCATCCGGCCTAATCCTGCTCACTTGCAGGATTCAGTAATGGCTTGAATAATTGCGTCAAGAGGAGCAGGCTTTGATACATAAATTTTGCCACCAATAGTGCTGCGGTGTCCTGGTAGTTCGCTTTTACCCAACAGCCCTGTGAGAAATATTACAGGGATGTTGCTGGTCGCGGTGGATTCTTGCAATGCCTCCGCGACTTCACCACCGCTCATCCCAGGCATCATGACGTCTAGCAAGATTACGTCGGGCTTTTGAGACTGAGCAAGACGCAGGGCAGCCTTTCCGGAATTTGCGGTGAAGACTTGGCACAGCATCGCCCTCTCCAACAGCAGCTTTAGTGCATCTACAACATACTCTTCATCATCCACCAGCAGCACTCTTAGAATTCTGGACAAACTGCCTCCTAATAGATTAAAAAATTGGCCTAAAGCCAACAATAGCTGAAAACAACTACGTTGGCACGCGGACAAATACGGGTTCAATAATTGTGAAAACTGATTTTGCCTGGATGAGCCGTTGAATACCCACAGTGGTAAGTTCCGCCCCCTTGGCCAGCAACAACAGCCCTTGCTCGGTCACTATGCCTTCTTCAAGCACCATATTTTCCTGTAAGTCCTTGAGGGGAACTCGGCGAAGGATATAACCGGCATCTCGACCAACGGCCTGCTCAAAGGCCCTGAGCAGGCCAGGATCATAGCATCCCTTGCAACTGTTCATATGCTCAAGGATGTCTACCGGAGAACCTCCACGGCTTTCCAGCATGTCATAATCCGTAGCAAGCTTTAAAATTCGTGCGCCAATTCCCTTGCCAGTGCTGGAGTTAGCATCAAAGCGTTCGTGCTGGCGACCTATCATCTCCGCCACACGCTCAAGCCGTGGGATATGCTCCAAGAGTCCAGAACCAACGGCGGGGTGGCTCTCATAGAGACGCTGCTCATCAGGCGTCAGTTCCTGACCTAGGGAGATCTTCTCCACCACCGGGCGAGGCAGGGCCATACAACCAATTTGCGAAAGCATTGCAGTGAGTTCCAACTCCCAGGTCAGAGGGATATCAGCAGCTTTTGCTAACCTCCGGGTCAGAGTCTTGATCCTCTGTGACCGGCCGTATGCTTCGGGGTTGGCGAGGCTAAGAGCTTCGGTGAGCACCTGGATACTGCCGCGCAGAGTACCACGCAAAAGTTCCCGCTCCGCCATCACCAGTCGATGTTGGTCCAATGCCGCCTGGAGCGCCTTAACCATTACCTCCTGGGGACAGGGTTTCGTGAGAAAACGGAATACCTGTCCCTCATTCACTGCCCCGATTGCGACTTCCACATCAGCAAAGCCTGTGAGCATCAACCGCACAGTATCAGGGGCGACTTCGCGCACACGGCTCAGGAAGGTGATGCCATCCATTCTGGGCATTTTTAGGTCGGAAACCACCACTGCAAAAGCCTCAGACCCTTGCAGCACTTTCAAACCCTCCTCAGGGCCGTGGGCTGTATACACATCAAAACGCCTGTGTAGCGTGACGCGAAAACTTTCCAATAGTGCTAACTCGTCATCCACAAACAGTATTTTATTAGCCACTTAGACCTCCTCCAGAAAAACATTCTGGCACAAACTCCGCCATTCGTGCAGCCGGGCCACATAGTCATCCTTGGGTGTGTTTGGGATTTCGTTCGACCGCCACTTGCGGTCCTTATTGATGCTCACTAAGTCATGGTCGAAATAGTCCGCAACGGCAACGGCAACCAAAGGCGAGAACTCGGCGCAGGATATATGTTCTGGGGAGTGGTGCCAGCATACGGCGTCGATGATGGCGTCCTTGAACCCCCACAGGCTCAACAGATAAGCGCCAGCCTCCGAATGTGTGGTGCCGAAAGCCTCTCGCTCAGCCACATGTAGATGCAGGCTGCCACCTTGAACGCGTGTCAGCACTTCGCCGTAGACCTCTGGCATGATTGTTACCAGCACCAGCTTGCCCACGTCATGCAGCATGCCCGCGATGAAGCAGTCGTCGCGCATTCTGGTGTCTTGGCGCTCTACCTCGGCGATGGCTTTGCAAAAGCAGGATGTGCGGGTGCTGTGGGCCCAAAGTTGTTCCAGCGAGAAGCCCACCGGCGTGGCTTTCCCGACATCGGAGAACAAGCCGATGGACAGCACCAACGTGCGAATGGTTTCTATGCCCAGGAGCTTCACCGCATGTTGCAGATTGGAAACATGGACGGGAAGGCCAAAAAAAGCAGAGTTTACCAGACGCAGAATGCTGGAAGACATGGCCATGTCCTGGCCGATGATGTCACCGATGCTCTGTAGCGAAGAGTTCTCGTCCTGAAGCTCGTTCATGAGCCGCTGATACAGAAGAGGCAAAGGAGGCAGTGACTCAATGCGAGAAACAAACCGTTTTAAGGCGCCGCTACGAATAATCTCACGCAGACGCATAGCCCCACTGATGGCTATTCTAAGCTCCTCTGCCGGACATGGCTTGCTTATGTACCGATGGGCCAGCTTGACAGTGCGCATCACGCTGGCCTGATCAGAATAGCCAGAGAGTATCATGCGCACCGTCTCCGGTGAACGCTCGGCTACTTCAGCCAGAAGCTGTGCTCCGTCCATGCCGGGCATGCGCATGTCACTCACTACAACGTCAAAGAACTCCGTTTCCATGAGTTTCAATGCTTCGACCGCGCTTGGCATGAACGCCATGTCCCACTCGTTTCGCAATGGGCGCAGCGAAAGCCGGACGCTGTCCAGAATGTTCTGCTCGTCATCCACGAAGAGGATTCTAGGCTTCGTCATGGGCATACCTCATGGCCCTGCCTCACTCATCCAGAGGCAGCCGAATATGGAATGTGGTGCCACGCCCTTCTTCTGTGTCGAAAGATATGGTCCCGCCGTGCTTGTTCACGACAATGTCATAAGCCATTGTCAGTCCTTGGCCGGTGCCCTTGCCAACCTCCTTCGTGGTGAAGAAGGGGTCGAAAATCTTGTTGCGAATCGCCTCTGGAATGCCTGAACCGGAGTCGGTTATGGAGATGCGCACGTGATTGTCTTCCAGGACCGTTGCTATCCGCAGGACACCCAGCGTTTGCGTGTTGCGGACCACATCCTCCACTGCGTGGGAAGCATTGACCACCAGGTTCAGAAACACTTGGTTTAATTCCGCCGGAAGGCACACAACTCGCGGCAAGTTTGGATCAAGATCTGTTTCCATGGTGGCCACGTACTTCCATTCATTACGCGAGACGATGACGGTGTTTTCAATGGCCTGATTGATGTCCACGGCCTTCTTCTCGCTCTCGCCAGGGTGGGAGAAACTGCGCATGGCCCGCACGATGGCGCTCACGCGTTCAATACCTTCCAAGGCGCGCGCGAAGGATTTGGGCATTTCCTCTTTAAGAAAGGTATAATCAGCCTTCTCCAGCGCGGCCCGCAAGCGAGCTATGGCCTCTGCTGTACAGACCTCGTCACGGAGGACTGTACCGTTCAATTCGGCCGCCATGTCCAGCGCGCGCATAAGGTCCGCCGTGGCGTCTCGCAGGAAGGTCACCGTGTCACCCACATACTGCGCGGGCGTGTTGATCTCATGAGCGATACCCGCAGCCAACTGGCCGATGGACTCCAGCTTCTGGGCCTGTGAAAGCTGTGCTTCTAACACCCTGAAGTCCGTGATGTCCGTTCCAAGGATGAGCACGCCTTCCATCTCACCCTGCTCGTCCAGTATCGGGCTTATGTTCAAAAAGAGGAATCCTTCTTTGTCGTTCGCACGTTCATATCGCAGGTTATTGATCTTCACCGGCTGGCGTTCGGCCCGACTCTTTTCCAGCCCCTCCATCACGCGATCCCTGTCCCAGGTCAGGGGCAAAAAAGCAAAATCATTTCCCAGGCTCTGCTCCACCGAGGTGCGCAAGACCAGCGTGGCGGACTTGTTCCACTTGCTCACGCGCCCCTTCATATCCACACCTACCAGCATTGAGGAGATGGCCGAGAGCACTAAGCTCACTTCGCGGTGGGCCTGCTTACGCTCGACCACTTCCCTTGCCATCGCTTCATTGGCCTGGGCCAATTCCGTCGTGCGCGACTCGATGCGTTCCTCCATGCCAACATAACTGCGATTCAGCTCTTCGGACATATGGTTGAATGCGAGAGCCACTTTGCCCAACTCATCCTTGGTACGGACGGGGATGCGGTGGCTGAAGTTCCCAGCGGCAATCTCCTCTGAAGCCATGGTCAGGTTAGAGAGCTGGCGTGTGAGATAATAACCAAGGCCCAAGGAGAAGAGGGCGGAGAGCAACATGCCTAAAGCTCCCCCCGCCAGGGCGTTTTGCCGCGCGTCCTTCAGGGTCTGGGCGATGGAATCGTCGGAAAGCCCCACTTCCACCCAGCCAAGGACAGAACCTTCTACTTCAATGACAGATTTGGCGCGGCTTATTCCCTCCCCAGAGGCAGCCTTATCGCCACGCTGGGCCAATACTCCGTGGTTTGGGGTGCCCACCTGAGCGTAGACCACACCTGGTTCTCTGGTCAGAAGTTCAACCTGGCTCTCCAGGGTGGCTAAATCCAGAGTAAGGATATCGGACCTAGTTGCAGTGGCGAAGAGTTCCGCAGTGGTCCTGGCTCGTTTGTCCAACTGACCGATGTTAGAGTCGCGTAGGAAGATCAGGCCGTTCGATACGAGGAAGCAGAGCAGGACGGCCTCAATGGCTGCGACGCCAAGAACTGTCTTGAACCGGATGGACATTCTAACGCTCCCCAGCGGTGTTTTTGCCCACGTATTCCAGCACGCGGATTCCCAGTTTGCGGATGTCATACCAGTCGGCGTCTCGCCCTTCCTCGAATCCCTTGAAGTTGAGCCGGGCAAGAACTTCCCTGCCGCGAGGGTCAGCGTCCATGCTGAGCATGGCCGCCTGGAGCCGTCGCACGGACTCCTTGGGCACGCGCGGATGCGCAGCAAGGGCGTGCGGTGTATATTGCGGCGTCATCCAAAGGACTCGCAACTCGTCTCGCGTTTCTGGCTTGGCGTTCTCAAAGGTGCGATTGATGCCGCCCCCGGCCGGAAAGAAGCCCCTCGCCACGCCAATGTAAACCGAGTCATGGGAGGAGGTGAAGCTGGGTGTGACAGTGATGCCTTGGCTTTTCAAATGCGCCAGGGGCAGGATGGTGGCGGCGAAAGCGGCCGGAGCCGGAAAGGCAACGGTTTTGCCAGCGAGTTCTTCAATCTTGGTCAAGTTGCTATCCTTGCGTACAACGATGACGCCTTGCAACTTCACTCCCTTTTCCCTGGCGAAGGCGGCATAGCCCGGAGCCGCATGAAAAACGATATAGTGGTAGGGGTTCATGTACCCCACCTCGTATTCCCCTGCAGCAAGCCGTTTTTCGAAGGTCGGGATATCCTTGGCCGTCTCGAAGACAAGCTCAAGGCCGGATTTCTCCTGCAAATACCCCAATAGCGGAACCCAGAGCTTGGCCAGTTCCGATGCCGACTGCTGCGGGACTATGCCGAAGCGGATCTTCTCCGCGCCGTGGGCCTCAGGTCGGCCAAGGCCGGAGCAAACGACAATGAGCCAAAGGACTAAAACTTTAGGCTTCATGGGACACTCCTAATCTTGAGTGGCTCATTCTCAACTCTGCTATCCTTTCACCTACTTGGCAGCTAATGTCCAGTGGGCGGCGAAAAATTGAGATTTCCCCTGCGTGCCAGTAGCAAAGCAGCGTACATGATGGTTCTCATCCGGCTTAGAATATCCGCCCAGAGAATCGACGCCAACGCTCAGGGTAAATTCACTCGGCCTAGCTATTCGTCAGATTCCATGTTTGGGCCTCACCCGCCTATAGGCAGAACAACATGGAAGGTTGTCCCAACGCCTTCCCGCGTGTCGAAAAATATGGTGCCCCCATGTTTATTAACCACAATATCGTAGGCCAAGGTAAGCCCTTGGCCAGTGCCCTTGCCTACATCCTTTGTGGTGAAGAAGGGGTCGAATATCTTGCTCTGCAGGGCCTCGGGGATGCCTGTGCCGGAGTCAGAAATGGAGATGTGCGCCTGCCCATCCTCCAGGACCGTCTTCACCCGGATGACGCCAAGCTTCCCCGTGCCCCGAATCACATCGCCCACGGCGTGGGCCGCATTGACTACCAAGTTCAGCAGCACCTGGTTCATCTCACCTGGCAGGCATACCACCTGCGGCAAGTCCAGAGTCAAGTTCGTTTCAATGGTGGCCACATACTTCCATTCGTTTCGTGAAACGATAAGCGTGTTCTCGATTGCCTGGTTGAGGTCTACGGCCTTCTTCTCGCTCTCGCCCGGGTGGGAGAAGCTACGCATGGCCTTCACGATGGTGCTCACGCGGTCAACTCCCTCCAGGGCACGGGCAAAGGACTTGGGCATTTCTTCTTTGAGAAAGGGGTAGTCCACTTCTTCCAGGCATGCCCGTACCTGAGCGATGATCTCTTCGACGCAGACCTCACCCTGACGAGTTTGGCCGTGATCGGCCGCGATGTCCAGCGCCCGCATGAGATCCGCGTTGGCGTCGCGCAAGAACGTCACGGTGTCGCCAACGTACTGGATGGGAGTGTTGATCTCATGCGCGATGCCCGCCGCCAGTAGACCAACGGACTCCAGTTTCTTGGTCTGCGCGAGTTGGGCCTCCAGCACCTTGATGTCCGTTATATCCGACCCGAGGATAAGCACACCCTCCGACTCTAGATGCTCGCCAATGATCGGGCTTATGTCCAGGGACAGGAATCCCTCCTTGCCGTCCGGGCGCTCGTACCACAGGTTATTGACTTTCACCGTCTGGTGCTCTGAAAAACACTTCGCAAGCCCCTCCAGTACGCGGTCCCACTCCCAGGTTAGAGGCAGAGCTGTGAACTTTGAGCCTATACTTTGCTTTTCTGAGATGCTGAATGCCTGGAACGCAGCCTCGTTCCACTTGCTCACACACCCCCGGTTGTCCAAGCTCACCAGCATGGAAGAGATAGCCGAGAGCACAAGGCTCACCTCACGATGGGCCTGCTTGCGCACAGTGACCTCTGTCTCAAGCATGCTGTTAGCCTTGGCGAGTTCGCCGGTGCGAATTTCTACACGCTGCTCCATCTCCATGTATGCGGCCTGAAGCTCTTGCTCCGTTCGCTTCTTCTCGGTGACATCCCGGAATACCACCACTGCTCCAACTATCACGTTCCCTCGGAATTGAGGGTAAGACCAGTACTCCGTCGGGAAGCTGGTGCCGTCTGGCCGCCAGAGCACCTCGTCAGTAACTTGGGTTCCTTCACCGTTCAGGAATGCTTGAAAAATTCTGCAGTCATGAACGTCAAAAGACGAGCCGTCCGGATGGGTGTGGTGGATAAGATCGTGCATGTTCCTGCCAAGCAGTTCTTCTGAGCTTGAATAGCCCAAGACACGTAGGCAGGCCGTATTGCAAAAAGTGCACTCGCCATTTGTGTCAATGCCGTAGAGAGGCTCACCAGAAGACTCAAGGATCAGACGAATATTTTCCTCGCTCTCACGCAATGCACCAGTCATACCATTTGCTATGGCCTCTGCACGCTCCCTTGTATTCGTTAGTGACAAATGTATATAGAACAACAGCATGGCGATGCTCAAGCCAGAAATCAGAATCAGGCGAGGAAGTCCTGCGTCAACAGTTGCTTCAAAGGCATTGGTAGACTGTACTTTTAATCTCCAGGTTCGACCAAACATTTCAATCTGGCGCGTAGCTGTAAACATTGGTCTATGCAAAGACGCTGTGGCGACTTGCTGTGCCTTGCTCGAGTACATGAGAGTCATCTCATCTTTAGGCTCAATGTCATAAACTTGGATTTCAATCCCTCTGGAATTCTTTCCTAAAATATTCTTCATAAGATTTGTCATTCGGAAAGGAGCATTAACATACCCAGTTATTGCTTTCCTCCGTTCCTCTACAGTAAACGGTAATGATTCATACGAGTACACCGGCATGAACATTATAAATCCATTCTGCACATCACTGGTATTTTCTTGTACCAACGTTATCATTCCAGTGATGGAGTGCTTGCCGGTGTCACAGGCGCGTTCAATTGCCTCACGCCGAACAGGTTCGCTGTGGGTGTCATAGCCGAACGCCCGATGGTTAATTGCGCTATCCGGTTCAAGATAGATAACCGGAGTATAAACTAAACGTTCTCCAGAAGGTCGGATCGTATAGTTTGGAAAGCCCTGCCCCCGAATAGCCTCTATATGTTGATTCTTATTCTTGCCAGCAACTACGGGTGAATAACCAATACCTTGAATGCCTGGGTAGTCCTCTTGAAGGTCGAGTTTGTTGACATAGTCACGCCATTGTTTGCGGCTCACCTCGCCCTGAGAGGAAAACAGTGCCAACCCACCGCGCAGGGCAAGTTCATACACCCCCAAACGCGCCTCAATGGCACTGGCAACCTCAGATGCGCGGAATTCAAAACGCTCACGCGCCTGGTCCTCCGAACTCTTGCTCGCGTATGCCCATACCCCAAACACACAGGCGAAACACAAAGCGAGCAGAATCCAGGCAAATAGCCGACCACGGGGGATATACCGGCCCATAGATGTACCAATGGAATCATCTCCCTGCGCACCCCCCGGCTTTCCCAATCCCCCTGCAAGAATAATCGAACCAATGGCTGAATTGTAAGGCACCTACTCTCCCCTCCTATTCCTGCTCACGCGTTGTATCAATATTACTACAGGAGGCCACCTTAAACATGAGTAGTCTGAAAATATCCAGAGGACACTGACAAAAGAGATTCTTCCAGGTCATGCACCCTCACCGGCTTAATGACTCAATTATGTTGCCACATTTGGCGTGGCATGACCAGATACTGTGAGTATCTGTAGCAGAACCATAACTCCGCCAGAATGTTGGGGCATCTTCATAGGGGCAGGTCAAGTCGATGAAGTTTCGGCTCAGGCCAGGGGTCTTGATAATACATAAGATCTCAGCTATTCAACTCATTAACGGTGAAGAGAACCACGCAAATTATCGCATTAGTGGCTTATGCTTTTGGTCGAGGATTCCGAGAGTTTTTTTGCGACAGTGATGGATGATTACCTGAACAAGCCCGTGCAGATGGCGGAACATAAAGGCGCTGTCGCGGGGCATTGCAAGTCATATGAGCGCAAACCGTTCCAGACTCTCCTGTTTCATCAATATCCGGGATCTGTTCCCCATGGAGGCCAATGAACTCAAATATTCAAATGAGCCTCTTTGGGCAACGGTTACGCTCATTGCGCCACGCTGCTCGTCTCACCCAGGCAGGCCTTGCCGAGAAGGCTAACATTTCCTGCGTCTACGTCAATAAACTGGAGCGTGGACTTGCCGTGCCTTCCATACATGTTTTGTGCCGATTGGCGGAGTGTCTGGGTGTCGATGTCTCCAGCCTTTTTGCAATTCAGAACTCTTTACTAAACAGCAGTGAGCAGCTTCAAGGACCCAGCCCTTACATGGCGCTCTTCCTTGCTGCCGAGCAAGCTCAAATCCGTCGCATTGTATTCGATTCCGACGATGACTCCATCCCCCTGCCTTTCGTTTCCACACCGTCGGAATAGATTCCAGTGTCCGCATCAATTCCAAAGGGTGTGCCGTGAGCTTTCACGAACTCGCGCACTTGGCGCAGGTTCTGCTTACCGAGCTTCTTCGTAAAGTTGTCGCGGTGCTTCTCTACTGTGCGGGTGCTGATGAGCAGCTTCTTGGCGATTTCCTTATTCTTCATTCCGGAGAGCACTAGGTCAAGGATATGTGTTTCCCTGGTTGTGAGCATCTCCAGTTGTGTGGGTTTGGTCGAATACCTTCTGCGGAGGTAGCCGTTGATGAGCGTGACAGTGGACTCGGGGCTGACATGAGTCTCTCCACGGCATACGGATTGGATGGCTGTGAGCAGGTCTTCTGGGGTGGAGGTCTTAATCACGTAGCCGTCCATGTCGTAATCTAGGACCGCGTGCAGGGATTTATCGGCTCTGTGAGGGGTCAGCGCGATGATGCGTGCCTCTGGAAAATCACGACGGATGGAGCGCACAGCAACTATGCCGTCCATACCAGGCATGGGCAGGCCCAGGAGCACGACGTCTGGCTTGAGATATCTAAACAGTAGCATAGCCTCTCGACTGTCATTCGCCTCTCCAACCACCTCACAGGACCCCTGGGTTTCCAGATAGACCTTGAGGCTGCTACGGAGCAACGCCTGGTCCTCCGCAATGAGCACCTTTATTTTGTATTCGTCTACATATTCTGTTATGTGCATGCACATACTCCAGCGTAAGAAATTTTGCACTTCCCTCAGCGATTTGTAACAGTTTTCTGAATCAAACTTTGAGAGCATCTTTCCATGAAGCAACGATTTTTCAGCTCCTGCTTCCTTGCCTTTCATTGACGTGGTTATTCATTCCACATTTAAAGCTGGATTACCAGATACTGTGAGTATTAGTTTGCATAAAATACCGGTAGAGTCTGTTTCTGGGGGCGTTGGAAGAGGAGGCAGTGGGGGACGACGTCCAATCAGACATTTACTCAAAGCTTCATTCTTGATACCTTTCTAAGGCAGCAGTAGTCATGAGAAACCAGGACACGGAAAGTCCGATGGGTTCTCGCGCGGGTATTGACATCTTGAAGCGAAAGCGTAAATATTTAATAATAGGGCACTTCCTTCAACCAATTCTTTGGGGAGGACACACCAATGGGTCATTTAACTTCGTAGCTGTTCAGGGAAGGCTAGCTCGTCATCCAGATCCTGCCCGGCGCATTCACAGCCGAAAAGGTAGGATAAATAAGGAAGCGGCAGGCCATACAGGTCCTGATGAGTGCACCAATACCGCCCCTCCGGAGCTCAGGGGGGCCGCCCAAGAACCACCATGCTGCGATGGGAGCATGCGCGGCACCTTTGATGAGGTTGAGGTGGACATGTAAGCGATGAGCCGTCACGTGTTGAAAAGGCAAGCGTACAAGAGCCACTTCCTGCTTAAACGCAGGATCGGCAAGGCGAAAACCGCCTCTACGCATCCGAGGGCACGATTGGCAAGGACTGTGAAAGGTTCTTGAAAACGGCACAGCAAAAAGACGCACCAACGGACGCTCGGGATAACCGGGCGTCTTTTTTTATGGCTGTGAAACCTGCAGGATAGGCTGGGCTGGTTCAAGCGCCAGCTGAATCACTCGCTGGCAGCCTCCTTGCCGAATATGCTCTCCACCAGGATCTCGGCCACCGCATGGTCACGCATCTCGCTGACAAGCTCATCCGGGATCAGCAAGAGCAGTTCCTCGAACTTGGCGCGGGAGAGGCCTGCCTTCTTCCAAGGCTGCGCAGTTTCGTAGCGCTTACGGGGCATGCGAAGGATGGCCCAGGGCTTCTCGTCTTCAAGCTTCTGTTTGAGCGCCATGGGGAGCGCTTACCATATACGTAGAGCAAGGGGAAGTCCGATCAACAAGGCTTGGTCGCATCTACCTGCAGAAGCCAGAACTTGCTACCAGTGCTACAGCTACTTCACGCCGAGCGGTGTCAGGCTTTCTCCATTATTTTCAGCGCTATTGCCACTGCTATCACTGCTGCAGCCTAAAACGCAAGGCCGTCGGACTCAGGTTCAGAGGGATTGTGAGGATAGTGAGCGTGGGCTGGTCAATGAAGCCAGAGCTCGGTCATTCTTGGTGGCGACGGGGTCCGCAACCACCCAGGCAGCGTCCAGCCCTTGGCGGGCCTTAATTCGTTTACTTCGTCTCTTTCGTGGACCTTCACCAAGCTCAGGACGCCGTCTGAGACCCGAGAGCAACGTCTCAGCCCTTTCGTATTCGGCCAACTGGAGAGGTTTGGCGGCGGCGCAATTTTTTGCCTGGCACAGAGCGGCGGGGCGGGCGACTGGAGCCTGCGCGCCTTCGGCCTTGGTGCAGGCCCGGCACAATATCTCGCCCATGACGTGTCGGGACTTGCACAAGATGGGTTCCAAGACTGTGCGCTGCGCAGCGTCGATCAGCCGCGCAACCTCGCCGTTTTTCATTCATTCCGAGCAGTACCAATGACACGAGCGCCGTGCGCAGGACGATGAGCGTGTCGGGAGAATCTATTGTCTTCAGTTGATCCAGGGAAACGAATGCCACCTTGTCTGGCTGCGGGAGAAGCCGCTCAGCAGTGGTATAATACCCTGAAGGACATCCTTGGCCTCTCTCGCCGCCCGGCCCCACACCAGCGCCAGCAGGGCCTGGGCGGCGAAGGCGAGACCATCCGATGCAGGCTCTGGTCGCTTGCGGCCAGGGCCAGGCGGTTCAGCGCCGAAGAGCGCATATTAAAGGCGGCGCGGGCCTGATCTTGGCTCTGCAAAAGGTTGGAGGGCGAAGGCTCCGAAGCCGCCCGCCTGGATGCGCTGGACTGCGCGGATTCGCCTGAGCCAGGTGTCGAACCCTGACCGCGGCCTGTGCCGACAGCGCCAGGCAGAGCAGCAGGGTGAAAATAACAAGCGTGCGTTGCATCTTGGGATTCCCCGCAGTACGTTGTGTACTACGTCTGGAATACTGCAGACAAAGCTCGACAGGTTTTCCGCACGCGCGAGGTCGGGCTCCTGGCCTGAAATTGCACCCCGGCGCGGGCCTCCATCACGACGCGACAAATGCGCTACCTACTTCAGCGGTGTAGCCACGACCTCCTGGGCCAGTCGCAGAATGTCCTCCTGGGTGTGCACACTGTTCTGCCGGGTTACCCAGGTTGTCAGGAACTGCCTGAAGCGCCTTTTCCCGGTGATGCCGACCTTGCTGAGTTGCTCGGCCAGGACCTCATCCTGCGGGTCGGGTTTACGCTCGAGGCAGGCGCCCTTCAGCAGCCGGTTGGCGGCCAGGGCCTCGCGCACGGTCTTGTTGGTTGCGGCCTGCCTGCCGATCCACTTGCGGGAGTCGGCGAAGAACGTGTTCTCCCCAGCCATGTCCTGAATCAGCAGGCTGGCCAGGAAGTTGTACCAGGCCCCGGTGGTGTTCTCCGGAAGCAGGTAGGTCTTGGCCTTCATCTCCAGCAGTGGAGCGGGCGACGACAATTTCAGGCGGCAGCCGTACTCGCCGCCGCCCGTGATCCTGTCCTTGGGCTCCATCTCGCCCCGCACCGCCAGCACCAGCGGGGTGTGGACGTAGATGGTCTCGCCGGACAGGATGGCCTTGAGGTCGAGGTCGCCTGAACTCGACTGAACACCTGTTCCGGCTGTAGGGCTCAGGGTCAAGTCGAAGTGCACACGGAGGGCGTAGTCACCCTGTATAACGTGGACAGCGAAAAGGTTGCTCCTGGGGTCGATCTGGGCCTTGGAGTACATCTCGTACCCCTTCACCACAGGGGTTATGGTCGTGGTTTCGGTCCGCTTCAAGAAGGCCCGGGTCTCCGAGGTCTTGAACCAACTTATGAAGCGGTACGACTTGTCGTCGTCGCGATTGTCCTCATTGTGCAAGAAACCGAACATCCTCAAAAGCCTCTCGTACTTTCGGTATTCGCCATACTTGATGGGGCTGATGGACACCGGCGCACCGAAAGCCTTGGCCTGCGCCTCTTCTCCTCCGGGTGTAAAGAGCAGCGTAAGCGGATTGACGCCGTAGTCGAGTCGGCAGGGGACGACAGTCTCCTCCTTGGTCGGGCCATACGGGACGAAGCCCTTCTGCGCGCGCAGGCTTTCGGCCAGGGTGCTGGCGGCCAGGCTGTATGTCTCGTCCATGTACGTCCGCTCGGCCCAGGGCCTGTTTTCGATGACAGCCTTGTCGTTCAGCAGGCCCTCAGGCATCTTCTCCGCCCTGGCCTGAACCAGGCGCACCATTCCGTATACGTCTCCCGTACGCATAGCGCCGACCATCTCATTGTCCATGGAGTAAATACGGATGTCAGTCAGATCATACTTGTCAACAACCTGCTGCTTCTTTCTGTATGGAAGGTAGATTGCTGCAACAATTCCAAGGCATACGAGAATGGCGACAACAATCCTCTTCATTGATCAACCTCGTATTATGCTGACTGTTTCTGCGGTCAAGTCCGAAAACAAAGTAAGCCTAGGCCCTCTTGGCTTTAGCTGCCTTCTTCTTGGGAGCCGCAGCGTCTTCTTCCCCAGCGGGCTTGGTTCCACGCCTTTTCCACAACTCCATGGACTTCATCTTCTCCTTGCGAGCACGGGAAAGACCCTTGGCCAAGAGACTGGTCCCCTTCTTCAGCCCGAACTTGGTCAGGTACTCCGCCTTGGTCAGGCCATGAGCAGCCAGGTGTTTGCTTGTGATTAGTTTCATGGACTTGCCACACTCGA
>Ga0118677_10000209_pt1 | contig 122269 bp, 86 predicted proteins | sample AliMusrvi5mmetaG_FD_86154 | JGI IMG/M metagenome (GOLD analysis project Ga0118677, IMG submission 86154)
GGGGATGGCGGGGCCGCTGGGGCCGATCACGGGGGAGCGGCTCAGGTGGAAAGAGCCCAGGTCCTGCTGGAGCGACCAGGTGTCCGATGAGGCCTTGGCCAGCGGGAAGCTCGCGCGGACGCGGTTCTCCAGGATGTCCGGGTCCTGGGAGCGGCGCGCCGGAGACTCCCGGAGCTGGTAGTCCACGGACTTGACCGCCGGAGCCATCAGCCCGGAGAAGAAATCGCCGTTCTCGGCCGCCGCGGCGCGCGCCGCCAGGCCGGTCAGCGCCAGCAGACCGAGCGCGCAGGCCGAGCGCAGCCGCAACCGCTACTCCCGGCCCGCGGCCGCCGCTTGTTTCGTGCCGTCCGCTCCAGGGAGCTCGCCGAGCTCGATGAGGGCCTCCTTGAGCTCCTGGTCGTGCTTGTGGCTCTCGAAGCGGGCCATGACCTGGTAGAAGCAGGGCACCACGAACAGGGTCAGGAAGGTGGAGACCGCGACTCCGCCCACGATGGTCACGGCCATGGGCACCATGAGCTCCGAGCCCGTGCCCTTGGCCAGGGCCACGGGCAGGGCGCCCGCGATGGTCGCCACCGAGGTCATGAGGATGGGCCGCAGCCGGATGGGGCAGGCGTCGAGCAGGGCCTCGCGCAGGGGCAGGCCGTGCTTGCGCCGCTCGAGGGTGAAGTCCACCAGCAGGATGGAGTTCTTCTTGACGATGCCCATGAGCAGGATGAGCCCGATCATGCTGTAGATGTTGAGGCTCTGGCCGGTCACAAACAGCGCCATGAGCGCGCCGGTCACGCTGAAAGGCAGGGCCATGAGCACGGTCACCGGGTGGATGAAGCTGTTGAACTGGGTCGCCAGGACCATGTAGGCCACGAAGATGCCCAGCAGCAGCACGAAGCCCAGGCTCTTGAAGGAGTCCGCGAAGAGCTGGGCGTTGCCGGCCATGATGATGTTGTAGCCCTCGGGCAAAAGCTGCTTGGCCAGCGCGTCCACCGCGGCCAAGGCCTCGCCCTGGGACTTGCCCTTGCTCGGGTTGGCGTAGATGGTGATGGAGCGCTGCCGGTTGTAGCGGGTGATCGCGAAGAGGGCGGGCTTGATCTCGCTTTTCACGACGTCGGAGAGGGGGATCACCTGCCCGTAGTTGTTGCGCACCCAGATGCGGGAGAGGTCCTTGGGGGTGTGGCGGTCCTTGTCCGCCAGGCGCACGCGCACGTCGTAGCGCTTGCCGCGGCCCGTGAACTTGCCCCACTTGATCCCGCCGAACATGGCGTTGATGGTGTCGCCGATGGCCCGGGACGTGATGCCGCTCTCCGCGGTCTTGGCCCGGTCCGGCCGGATCTGGATCTCGGGCATGCCGGGATTGTAGTCCGTGTCGATGTCCGTCATGAGGCCCGAGTCCAGCATCTTCCGCCGGAAGGTCCCGGAGAGCTCGGCCAGCTTGTCCCAGTCCGGCCCCTGGATCATGAACTGCACGGGATAGCCCCGCTTGGCCGAGAACCCGCTCTGGGACAGGTCCAGGATGGAGACCCGCTCGATGCCCGGGGCCGCGCTGATCTTCTTGCGCAGGATGGCCATGAAATCCTGCTGGGTCTCCAGATGGCGGTCCTTGCCGATGCGCGGGCGCTGCTCCTTGGGCTTCATGGTCACCATCAGGGCGCCCGTGTTGACCCCGCCGCCGCCCATGCCGCCGATGATGGCGTAGGCCAGCTCCACCTCGGGCTGGACGTTGAGCCAGGGCTCGATCTGGGTCTTGAAGAGGGTGTCGGTCTGCTCCATGGAGACGCCCAGGGGCAGGGTCACGTTGACCATGACCCGGCTCATGTCCTGGGAGGGGATGAACTCCTTCTTGAGGGTGCGCAGCAGGCTCAGCGAGACGGCGAAGACGAGGAAGGCGCCGGCCAGGACCGTCTTGGGGCGGTCGAGGCAGCGCCCCAGGCCGCTGCGGTAGGCGAGGCGCAGGCGGCTCATGAAGGCGTCGACGCCCTGGGACACGAAGTTGGTGCGCTCCACCTGCAGGAACTGCGAGCAGCGCATGGGCGCGATGGTCAGGGCCTCGATCAGAGAGATCATGACCGCCACCGAGATGGTCACGCCGAACTGGAAGAAGAACTTGCCCACGATGCCCTGCATGAAGATCACCGGGATGAAGATGGCCAGGATGGCGATGGAGGCGGCCATGGCCGCGCCCGTGATCTCCCGGGCTCCCACCAGGGCCGCGCGCACCTTGGGCAGGCCGTGCTCGCGGTAGCGGGCGATGTTCTCCAGGACCATGATGGCGTCGTCGACGATGATGCCGATGACCAGCGAGAGGCCCAGCATGGTGAAGCTGTTGATGGTGAAGCCGCAGAAGTAGAGGATGATGAAGGTGCCCAGGATGGCGGTGGGGATGGCCAGCAGGACGTTCAAGGTCGCGCTCCAGGAGCCCAAAAAGAGCAGGCAGACCAAGGAGGTCAGCACGACCGAGCGCATGAGCTCGGATTCCAGCTCGTTGACCGAGTCCTTGATGAACTGGCTGGAGTCGAACACGGTCTCGATGGTCATGCCCTTGGGCAAAGTGGACTGCAGCTCCTTGATCCTCTTCTTGACCGCGTCGGCCACGGCCACGGCGTTGGTGCCGCGCTGCTTGATGACGCCCATGCCGACGGCCAGCTGGCCCTTGGCGCGGGAGAGGCGGCGGATGTCGTTGAGGCCGTCTTCGATGGTGGAGACGTCCTTGAAGCGGAACATCCGGTAGCGCGAGCCGCCGCGCACCCGGTTGGGGATGACCAGGTGGGAGAACTCCTCGGGGGTGTAGGCCTCGCCGTAGACCCGGACGTTGAACTCCTTGGCGCCGTTGTCGATGTAGCCGGCGGGCACGTCGGCGTGCTCGGTGGTGATGCCGTCGAGGATGTCCTCCACCGTGATCTCGCGCTTGGCCATCTCGTCGGCGTTGAGCCAGACCCGGAGGTTGGGGTCGATGTAGCCGCCCAGGTTGATGTTGCCCACGCCGGGCACCATGGCCAGGTCGTCCTTGAGGTGCTCGCTGATGTAGCGGGAGAGCTCGGTCAAGGAGACCTCGGCGCCCGGCTTGGCCTTGAGCACCAGCCAGATGATGGGCTGGTCCTCGGGGTTGACCTTCTGGATGATGGGCGGGTCGATCTGCGCGGGCAGGTTGCGCTGGGCCTGGGCGATGCAGCTCTGCACGTCCTGCATCGCGGCGTCGATGCTGCGGTTGAGGTTGAGCTCCACGGTGATCCGGGTCTGGCCCATGCTGGAGGTGGAGTAGACGTCCTGCACGCCCTCCACGCCCATGACCGCGTCCTCGATGATGTCGGCGACCTGGGTCTCCATGATCTCGGGGGCGGCGTCCTCCCAGGTCACGGTGATGGTGACCACGGGGAAGTCCACGTCCGGCAGCTGGCTGATGCCCATGCGGTGGAAGCCGATCCAGCCGAAGACCATGAGTCCGATCATGAGCATCCACGCGAAGACCGGGTTCTTGATGGAGACGTCGGAGAGGGTCATGGGAGCTCCTCGGTGGCGACCTTGAGCAGCAGCAGATCCAGCTTGCTCTGCACCACGACCTGGTCGAAGGTCAGCTTGGCGCTCAGCAGGGAGTTGATGGCCGTGAGCACGTCCAGGTTGCTCACCAGGCCCAGGCGGTACTCCTTGAGCTGCAGGGTGTAGCTCTCATTGGCCTTGCTGTAGGCCTTCTCCGCCGCGGCGGCCTGGGACACGGAGGCGCGCAGGGTGTTGTAGGCGCTGTGGATCTGGGAGCGCGCCTGGCGCAGGCCCAGCTCGTAGTTGTACTGGGCCTGGCTCTCCTGGGACTTGGCCTGCCGGACCGCGGCCAGCTGGCCGCCGCCCGAGAAGAGGGGGAGGCTGGCGGTGATCCCGGCGTCCCACTTGATGGTGTCCAGGGAGGTCATGCGCTTGAAGTAATAGTCTCCCAGGAAGCTCACGGTCGGGGCCCAGGCGCCCTTGGCGATGCGCACCTGGTCCTCCTGCGCCAGCACCTGCTTGTGCAGGGCCTGCACGTCGGCGCGGGTCTGCGCCCGGGCCAGGATCGGATCCTCGGGATCCAGGCCGCGGACGCGCTCCACGCGGTCGGTGAGCTTCATCGCGGTCAGGTCCCGGCCGGTCAAGAACGAGAGCAGGTCGCGCGCCACGGCGATCTGGCCGCGCAGGGCTTCGGACTGGGCCTCGTAGGTGGCCTTCTGCGACTCCACCAGCACCACCTCGCTGTGGCGGGACTTGCCCAGGTCCACCCAATGGCGCAGCTCCTGGATGCGGCTTTCGCTGAGGTCCATGGCGGCCATGGTGTTGGCAAGCTGGCCTTCCAGGTTCAGGATCAGATAGAAGGCGCTGGACACGTCCTGGTAGAGGGCGGTGTGGGCGTGCTTGAGCTGGAGGTCGGACGCCTGCTGCTGATGCTTGGACGCGGCCATGGCCGCGAACTCGCGCAGGCCCGTGAACAGCGGCTGGGACAGGGTCAGGTTGACCTGCGGCTGCGGCGTGGTGTAGACCCCGGCTCCGCCGGGCGCCAGCCATTTGTCGGAGGCGTTGAAGCCGATGTTGGGCAGGGCCGCGGCCAGGGCCTGCTTGTACTGCTGCTCGAGCTGGAAGATCTGCTCCATCTGCATGTGCAGAGACTCGCTCTGCTCTTTGGCCCAGCCGTAGCAGCGCTCGAGGTCGGCCGTCTCGGAGACGGCGGCCGTCGGCGTGGAGACGGCCTGCGCCCGCAGGGGCGCCGCGGCCAGGGCCAGCCAGGCGGTCAGGATTAGCATGGCTTGCCGCTCACGCCGTAGAGGAACAGCTTCAGGATGAGTCCGGCTCGTTCGTCCAAGGGTTTCTCCTTCCCGGTGACCAAGCGGTGCGAGACCGCGCTGCGGCACAATCCGAACAGGGCGAAGGCCGCCGCGTCGAGGTCCTGGGCGCGGATGGCCCCCTGCTCGGCGCAGAGCCGCAGGATGCGCACGATGCGGCGGATGTTCTCGCCCGTGAGGGCCATGAGCTTGCGGCAGGAGCGCGGGCCGCAGGCCGGGAAGCGCCCCACGCCGAACTGCGAGAGGAAATCGCGGTTGCGGTCCGAATGCTCCAGGACGACGCGCACGGTCTCGCGCAGGAGGGCGCGGCCGGTCCGGGGCGAGGCGGCCACGGACTCGAGCTCGCGGCCCAGCTGCTGGACCAGCTCCGCGAAGACCGCGGTGAAGAGCTCGTCCTTGCTCCGGTAATAAAGGAAGAGGGTCCCTTTGGCCACCCCGGCCTTGCGGGCCACGTCGTCGAGGGCGATGTCCTGGAACCCCTGCGCCACCAGCAGGCGCCGCGCGGAGTCCAGGATGAGGCGCTTCTTGGCGTCGAGGGTCTTCGCGCTCTTGGTCATAATGACTGACTGGTTAGTCATTATAGCAACGCGGGCCGCCCGGGTCAAGGCGCGCGGGCCCCAGGCCTCTCAGCCCCGGCGCAGGGTGAAGCGCGCGATCTCAGCCCGGGTGAAGAGCCGCATGGGCGGCCCCCACTGCCCGGCGCCCGAGGTGACGTAGAGGCGGCTGGCCCCGATCCGGTAGAGGCCGTGGAAGCGCGGGTAGACCAGGCGCACGATCAGGCCGAACGGGAAGATCTGGCCCTGGTGGGTGTGCCCGGAGAGCATGAGCGTGACCCCGGCGCGGGCCGCGGCCTCGAAATACAGGGGCTGATGGGAGAGGAGCAGCGAGGGCCGCTCCGGGTCGAGCCGCGCCAGGATCGCGGCCGCGCCCGCCTCGGAGAGATGCGCGGTGCGCACGTCGTCGAGCCCCGCGACCTGCAGGCCGCCGGGCAGCCGGACCACCTCGTCGCGCAGCAGCCGCGCGCCCATGCTCCGGAAGGCCCGGGCCGAGGCCTCGACGCCGTGATAGAACTCGTGGTTGCCCAGGACCGCCAGCACCCCGCAGCGGGCCCGGAGGCCCGCGCCGAGGCGCGCGAAGTCGTCCTCGTCGCGCAGGCCGGCGTCCAGGATGTCGCCGGTGAGCACCACCAGGTCGGGCTGGAGCCGGTCGACCGCGCTCACCACGGCCGCGAACTTCGCGAGCGGCACGGTCACGCCCAGGTGCAGGTCCGAGAGCTGCACCACGGTGAAGCCCTCGAGCTCCGGGGGCAGGCCCGGCACGGCGACGGTGAAGTCCCGCAGGCAGGGCATGCGCGCCGCGTTGTAGAGCGACCAGAGGCCGGCGGCGGCCGTCGCCGCCAGCACGAACGCCCGGGCCCAGGGGCGCACGGCCGGCGCGGCGCGCCCGAGGAGGGCCAGGAGCACGGCGCCGTCGCCGCAGAGCGCGGCGGTCAGCCATATGAGGACCAGGCCGAGCCAGATGTAGGAGAGGTAGGCGAAGCCGGTGGTCCAGGCGCCGCGGCTGTGCCGCAGGCAGGCCATGGCGAGGGGGAAGCTCAAGGCCAGGAGCAGGACCGTGATCCGGGCGGCGGACGGGGAGAGCGGCAGCCCCGGGAAGTTGCGGATGAGCCAGAAGGCCACGTAGTACTGCATCCCCAGGTAGACCAGGATGACCGTGCCGATGAATCCGAACAGCGCCAGCATTCAGGCTCTCCTCGGGCGGGGGCTCAGGCCTTGGCCGCGGCGCGGCCCACGCGGCCGAGCCCGGCCAGGAACCCCGGCAGGACGCTCTCGGGCTTCAGGTCGAGCCAGCGCGCCCGGTCCCGCTCCAAATCCGCGTAGCCGAGCTTCTGCAGCTCCGCGTCCGTGAGCTCCGGGCCGCCGGCGGAGGGGCCGCGCGTGACGACGCCCAGCCCGCAATCGCCGTCGATCACGAAGACCCGCAGGTCCTTCCGGCGGCGCAGGGCGCAGATGGTCTTCCAGACGTCGCCGCACCATTCGTCGGTCCAGCCGGGCAGCCCCAGCGCTCCGGCTTGCGCCGGCGAGCCTGACGGCTGCGCCGCCGCGGCGTTGGGGGGGTTGCAGTCGTGCATCAGGATGACCCCGCCTTCGTTGAGGACCTGGAGCGCGTTCTCGGCGTCCTGGCGCGACTGCTCATAGGTGTGCAGGCCGTCGATGAAGACGACGTCGCAGCGGAGGGAGGATCCCGCCTGCGCGAAGAAATCGTCGCTGGTCATCCGGAAGTAGCGCGAGCCGAGGTTGCGCAGGGCCCACCGCGCCCGCCGCAGCCGGGGGATCTGGAAATCCGGGTCGACGGCGATCTTGCACCGGGCCTGGATGGGCAGGAAGCAAGCCCCCTTGTTCACGCCGATCTCCAGGTAGTCCTGCGCGCCGATCCGGTCTATGACGCTTTGGATGACCTTCCTATGATTCATCGTGACTCTCCCGCTCGCCGGCGGCCCGAGGGTATCTCCGGCTCGGGCCGGTGTGATATCATAACATCTCCGGGCCCATGGAACAGATCACCTACAGCGTCATCATGCCGACTTTGGGCAACCACGGCCTGCTGCCCCGGGCCGTCGAGAGCGTGCTCGCCGCGCCGGCCCGGGAGCTGGAGCTGATCGTCGTCTACAACGGCCGGCCCGCGGAGGCGGACGAGGTGCGGCGGCGCCTGTCCGGCTACGGACTGCGCTGGAGCGCCGCGCCCAAGCCTTACGGCATCGCCCGCGCCAACAACCAGGGCTTCCGGGAGAGCCGCGGGGCCTATGTGGTCTTCATGCACGACGACGTGATCGTCGGGCAGCCGGATTGGCTGGAACGGCTCCGGGAGGTCCTGGACCGCGACGGACGCGTCGGGATGGTCGGGGGCTGCGAGGCCAAATACATCGACCGGTCCCCGGCGCCCGCGCCGGCGTCGGGAGCTCAGGCGTGCGATTGGTCCCCCACGATCTCGATGGCGCGGCGCCGGGACCTCCCGGAGGGCGGGCCGTTCGATGAGTTCTATCTGGTCGGTCTGGAGGACAAGGACTGGGCCTTGAGCTTCCGGCGCCGGGGCCTCGACGTCGTCTGCCGCCCGGTCGCGCATCGCCATGTGGGGACCAAGGGCTCCTACTCGGCCTTCCTCGAGGACAAAGCCCTGCTCGACTATTACACCAAGGAAGGGATCCGGGAACGCTACTTCCTTGATAAGAACCGCGATGTGCTGGCCCCGGAGTTCGTGGCGCGGGGTCTGCGCAAATGGGGCTCCCGGGACCGCGACTGGGGGAAGTCCTGGTGGATCAAGCTGTATCTGAGATACTACCTCGAGCGGGCGCGCGGCCTGTTCCGGGCCCGCTGACCCCCGGCGTCCGGGCGCTTATTTTCTAGCCAAGCCGAATCTGCTAGACTAGCGGCCGAGACGAACGCGCCTGAGGGGGGATTCATGAAAGAGCAGATCCTGCAGAAGATCGAGGGCTTCCGCGACTACGCCGTGGAGCTGCAGCGGGGCCTGACCGCCATCCCGGCGCTGGCCCCCTCCAGCGGCGGCGAGGGCGAGCACGACAAGGCCCAGTGGCTCGACGCCGAGCTGCGCAAGCTCAAGTTCGACGAGATCCAGTGGTACAACGCCCCCGACCCCCAGGCCAAGATGAACATCCGGCCCAACATCGTGGCGCGCTGGAAGGGCCAGAGCTCCCGCAAGACCCTCTGGATCATGTCCCACACCGACGTGGTGCCTCCGGGCGAGCGCAAGCTCTGGAAGACCGACCCCTACACCCTGCACGTGGAGGACGGCAAGCTCTACGGCCGCGGCGTGGAGGACAACCAGCAGGCGCTGGTCGCCAGCCTCCTCGTGGCCAAGGCCATGATGGACTGCGGCTATCGGCCGCCCGTGGACCTGGCCCTGCTCTTCGCGGCCGATGAGGAGACCGGCTCGGAGCTCGGCGCCATCTGGCTGGCCGAGAACCACCCGGAGATCTTCGGCAAAGAGGATGTGTTCCTGGTGCCGGACGGCGGGGAGTCCGACGGCTCCATGGTGGAGGTGGCGGAGAAGTCCCTCTGGTGGCTCAAGATCACGACCCGGGGCAAGCAGTGCCATGCCTCCACGCCCGAGCAGGGGCGCAACTCCTTCAAGGCCGCCTGCGACCTGGCCATCCGCATGCAGAGCCTGTACAAGAAGTTCAATAAGAAGGACAAGCTCTACTGCCCGCCCATGAGCACCTTCGAGCCGACCAAGAAGGACGCCAACGTCCCCAACGTCAACACCATCCCGGGCGAGGACGTGTTCTATTACGACTGCCGGGTCCTGCCGCAGTACCCGCTCAAGACGGTGGCGGCGGAGATCAAGAGGCTGGCCAAGGGCGTGGAGAAGCAGTACGGCGTCAAGATCTCCTTCGACGACGTGCAGCGCGCCGAGGCCGCGCCGCCGACCTCCCCGGACGCCGAGGTGGTCAGGCTCATCAGCGAGGCCATCAAGGAGGTCCACGGGGTCAAGGCCCGGACCATGGGCATCGGCGGCGGCACGGTGGCCGCGGTGTTCCGCAAGCTCGGCCTGCCCGCCGTGGTCTCGGCCAAGCTCGATGAGACCGCGCACCAGCCCAACGAGTACTGCATCCTCGACAACCTCATCGGCGACGCCAAGGTCTGCGCCTTGACGGCGCTCAAGATGAAGGGCTAGCCGGGCTCCGGCCGTCCGAGTCGATCAGCCCCGGACGGGCTTCGCCTTGTGGTAGGCGATGATCAGATCGGCGACGCGCTCCAGGGCGATCTCGCCGGTATCGATGCAGATGTGATAATTGGTGGCCAGCAGGGGGTCTTCCTTGGTCATCTTCGCGCGGAACGCGGTGCGGGCCCGGTCGCGATCGTCGATCATCCGGCGCGCTTCCTCTTCCGTGCGGACGCCGTGGGCCTTCATCACCCGCGCGACCCGCAAGCCCAGGGGGGCGTGCAGCAGGACGTGGACGGCGTTCGGGTGGTCCTTGAAGACGTAGCGGCCGCCGCGCCCGATGACGACGCAGTCCTGCCGCTCCGCGAGGACCTCCATGATGCGGCTTTCATTGGCGAAGATCTCCTGGTCCGAGATCGAGCTCAGCGGCGGCAGGGCGAGGCTGGCCTCCATCGGGCCCAGCGCGAAGACATCCAGGATGTCGTCCCAGAACGATCTGATGCGCTCCTCGCGCAAGGACAGCTCGACTTCCGCCAGCTTCAGCCTCTTGGCCGCCAGAGCCAGGACCGCGCGATCGGCGTAGTAAAAGCCGAGGCGCGAGGCGATCAGGCGGCCCACGTCGGCCCCGCCGCTCCCGAATGTGCGTGCGATGGTGATCACCGTATTCATTGGCGTCCCCCTCATTGGCCGGCTTGCGGTCCGGTCAGGGCATCTTACAACATCTGCCGCGCCTTCGCCGCGAGCGCGGGGACGAGGCCAATTGCTAGAATGACGCGGGCGGCCCGGCCGCCCGACCGTGTCGAAGAACGACCTCTGGCTCGCCGCCGCGCTGACGTTGGGCGCCCCGCTCCGGCTCGCCGCCGGCTCGCCGCCGGAGCGTCCCGCGGCCCTGCTGCCGACCAGCCGCGTCGTCACCTATTACGGCAACCCGCTCGACAAGCGCATGGGCATCCTCGGGCAGCTTCCCGTGGGCGAGATGCTCGCGCGCCTGCAGGGCGAGGCCCGCGCCTGGAGCCAGGCCGACCCGGCGTCCGCGGTGCGCCCGGGCCTGGAGCTCGTGGCGGCGGTCGCCTCCGACTACCCGGGCGAGGACGGCCGCTACTGCACGCGCATGCCGGCCGCGCTCATCGAACGGGTCATCGGCTGGGCGCACCGCCGCGGCTGGATCACCATACTCGATGTCCAAGTGGGCCGCAGCAGCGTGCGCGCCGAGCTCGAGCGTCTGCGCCCCTATCTGCGCCGTCCTGACGTCCATTTCGCCATCGACCCGGAGTTCCAGATGCGCCGCGGCCTCAAGCCGGGCCAGCGCATCGGCTCCAGCGACGCCGAGGACGTCAATGTCGCCACCATCCTGCTGGCCGAGATCGTGGACAAGTATCGCCTGCCGCCGAAGCTGCTGCTCGTCCACCGGTTCACCGACGACATGCTCCGGCGCCGCGAGAAAGTCCGGCTCGACCCGCGCGTGCAGGTCGCCGTGGTCATGGACGGCTACGGCGCGCCCTATGCCAAGCGCCACATCTACCGCCGGGAGATCACCCGCGAGCCCGTCGAGTACGCGGGCATCAAGCTCTTCTATAAGAACGACCGGCCGATGATGTCCTTGGCCGAGGTGCTCAAGCTCGAGCCGGTGCCGCGCGTGATCATCTACCAGTGAGGCCGCGGGCGCGGGGCTGGATCAGGAGCGCGCGACCAGCTGGCGGCGGTTGAGGACCGCCTGGAGGCGGGCCAGGAGCAGGGGAGGCCTGAACGGCTTGACGATGTAGTCGTCCGCGCCGAAGCGGAACGCCGCCTCCTCGCTCTTGTCGTCGCCGCGGGCCGTGAGCACGATCACGGGCAGGTCGGCGAGCTGCAGGGTCTGGCGCAGGGCGCGCAGGACCGCGTAGCCGTCGAGCTTGGGCATCTGCAGGTCCAGGATCATGATGTCCGGGATCCGCGACATGACCCGCTCCAGGGCCTGCTGGCCGTCGCAGGCCTCGACCACTTCATAGCCGTTCATCTCGAGCAGGTCCCTGACGCTGGCGCGCATGCCGACGGCGTCCTCGGCCACCAGGACCCGCAGCTTCTCGGAGCGGCCCTCCGCCTTCACCGCCAAGGCGGCGGCGGCCAGGGGCGAGATCGGCGCGGGGCCGGAGGCCTCCTCCTTCACGCTGAGATTCGGCAGGACCTCGCCGAACGTGGTGTCGCCGTTGGAGAGGTGCCAGGCCGCGTCCGCGGTCAAGGGATGCAGGATCCCGGCGGCCAGCGCGGTCTTGCGCAGCTCGGCCTCCGAAGCGCCGGCGCAGATCCCGGCCTTGAGCGCGGCATCGACCTCCAGGAACTCCAGGATGGAGAAGCGGCCCTGGAAGCCGGACAATTCGCACTTCTCGCAGCCCTTGGCCTCGTACAGGCGCACGGGCAGCCCCTGCCGCTCGAGGAGGTCGCGGGCGGCGGGTTCGATCCGGGCCGCGGGCACCTCGCTGCGGCAGGCCGGACAGAGCCGGCGCAGCAGCCTTTGGGAGGTGATCGCCAGCAGGCCGGGGGCCAGCTTGAAGGGCTCGACTCCCATGTCGCAGAGCCGCGCCACCGCGGCGATCGTGTCGTTGGTGTGCAGGGTGGTCAGGACCAGATGGCCGGTCAGGGCGGCCTGGCACGCGACGTCCGCGGTCTCGCGGTCGCGGACCTCGCCCACCAGGATGATGTCCGGGTCCTGGCGCAGCACCGAGCGCAGGGTGCTGGCGAACGTCAGACCCGCCTTCTCGTGGACCTGGACCTGGTTGATGCCGGCCAGCTTGTATTCGATGGGGTCTTCCACGGTGACGATGTTGGTGTGCTCGGCCTTGAGGCGGTTGAGGATCGAGTAGAGGGTGGTGGTCTTGCCGGAGCCGGTGGGGCCGGTCACCAGGAACATGCCTTGAGCGGACTGGAGCAAGGAATCCATCTTGGCCGTCAGCTCGGCCCGGAACCCCAGGCGGTCGAAGGGGACCTCGGCCGAGCGCTTGTCGAGGATGCGGATGACGACCTTCTCTCCGAAGCTGGTGGGCAGAGTCGAGACGCGCAGGCCGATGTCCGCGCCGCCCACGCGCAGCTTGGCGCGGCCGTCCTGCGGGATGCGGTGCGTGGCCAGGTCCAGATCCGCCATGATCTTGATCCGGGACACCACCGAGGTCGTCGCGATCGCTTTGGGCAGGGTGACGATGCTGCGCAGCAGGCCGTCGATCCGGAAGCGGACGGAGCTGCTGTGCTCCTCGTGCTCCAGATGGATGTCCGAGGCCCGCATGCCGACGGCCTTGGAGATCAGGGAATTGACCAGGTTGATGACCGGCGTCCGCACCGTCACCGCGGCTTGGCGCTCCTCGTCCTCGCCGCGCGCTCCCTCCAGGATCTCGATCGGCGCGGACTCGGCCAATTCGGCCACCAGGCTTGTGATGATGGACTCCGGAGAGAAGACGGTCGCGATCAGTTCGTCGATCCGTTCGCGCAGGCTGTAGCGGGGGACCGGCCGGCGGCCGGACACGGCCTGGACGTCGCCGAGGGCGATATGGTCCGTCGGGTCCGACATGGCCACCGTGATCAGTTCGCTGTCGGCTTTGATCGGGAGCAGATGGTGCTTCCGGCAGATCTTCTCGGGCACGAGACTCAGCGCCATCTTGTCGATCATCTCCAGCTGGACGTCGCAGTAGCTGACGCCGTGGGTCTTGCGCACCGTCGCCGCGACCGTCTCCGGAGAGGCCAGCTTGGCGCGGATCAAGGCCTGCGCGAGGTAGGGTTCTTGGATCTGACGGAACTTCTCGACCGCCTCCGGAGTCACGCCGGGCAGGGCCAGGACCGCGCGCAGCAGCCACTCATCGGAGAATGTATATTTCCGGGACATCGTGAATGGATATTTTACTTCTTAACCGACGCGTCTGGAAAGTTCATCGTCCAGCGAAGCTTTGCGGGGGCGGGGGACCGCTCAGGGCTGCGGCTTGAGCGCGTCGCGCTCGCGGGAGTAGAGCGCGGCCAGCTCCAGACCGCGGCTGAACCACAGGTGGACGCCGCCGGCCGGCTTGGGCGCGATGTTGAGCGCCACCCCCGACAGGCCCAGGCTCTGGAGGTTCATGGCCAGGACGGCCTGAGCCTCCGGGCCGGCCGCCACGCCGAGCCGCGCCCCGCGCGCGTCCGCCAGCCAGATCCAGGGCCGCAGCATGGCCCGGATCGCCGGCTCCACGGGCGCCCCGGAGGGGAGGTCCATGGCCAGGGGCGGAACCGAGCAGCCCTTGAAATCCTGACAGCCCAGCGGCTGCGCCTTCAGGGCCGGCTGGTCGGAGAGAGCGTCCTTGAGGTCCGGGTCGGCCAAGGCCGGCGCCGCGGCCTGCGCCCGGCCGATCTTCTCCCGGACCGCGGGGTCCGCGGCGAGCCAGGCGCTGAGGCGGTCCTCCGCGATCACGGCGGTCGGGGCGGGCGCCGCGGGAGTCACGGGCTGGGCGCGCAGGACGGGAGTGCCGAACAGGAGGACGAGGCCGGCGCAGCAGAAGCGCATTGATATATTATACCCGCAACGATCCCCCGCGGTTCAGGGCCTTTGGGCCTAGAAGCCTGGGCCCCGTCCAGACGCTTTGTTATAATCCCCTGATGGACAAAGCCCCCGAGGTCCTGCTGGCCAAGACCGCCGGGTTCTGCCCGGGCGTGCAGAAGGCCGTCGACCGGGTGCGCCGGCTCGCCAAAGCCGGCCGGGGCCCCGTCTACACGTTGGGGCCCCTGGTGCACAACTCCCAGGTCATCGCGCGGCTCGAGGCCGAGGGCATCCGGGCCGTGGGATCCTTGGCCGAGGTCGAGGGCAAGTCCGGCGTCCTGGTCCTCCGCGCGCACGGCGTCACGCCCGAGCTCGAGGCCGCGGCGCGCGCGCGGGGCCTCGAGGTGGTGGACGCGACCTGCCCCATGGTCAAGAAGGTCCAGGCCGCCATCAGCCGCTATGCCCGGCAGGGCTTCACCACGGTCATCGTGGGCGACGCGGGCCACGCCGAGGTCGTGGGGTTGCTCGGCTACGCGGGCCCGGACGCTTTCGTGGTCTCCGGACCCGAGGCGGCCGAGCGCCTGCCGCGCCTCGACCGGGTCCACCTCGTGGCCCAGACCACGCAGGAGAGCGAGGTCTTCCGCCGGACCGCGGCGGTCGTCAAGCGCCGGGCCCGGAGCGCGGTCGTCTCCGACACCATCTGCAAGCCCAGCCGCGACCGCGCGCGGGAGACCGCGGCGCTGGCCGGGACGGTGGACCTGATGATCGTGGTGGGAGCCAAGCACTCGGCCAACACCGCGCGCCTGGCCGCCCTCTGCCGCGGGCTCTGCCCGGACACGGCGGCCGTGGAATCCGAGGCCGACCTGGACGCGGCCGCGGTCCGCACGGCGCGTCGCATCGGCATCACCGCCGGCGCCTCCACGCCGGACTGGCTGGTGGAGCGGGTCCTGCGCTGGGTCGCGGGCCTGCGCCAAGCCCGCTGACGTGGCTCCCCTCTCCGGCGTGCCCCGCCGCCTGCGCGTCTCCATCTTCGGCGCGGTGCAGGGCGTGGGCTTCCGCCCGTTCGTCTTCCGCCTGGCCGCGGAGCTGGGCCTTGAAGGCTGGGTGCTCAACGGGCCTTACGGAGTGGTCATCGAGGTCGACGGCGGCGCGGAGCTCCTGGAGCGCTTCGCGGCGCGGGTCATGGCGGAGAAGCCCCGGGCCGCGGTGGTCGCGGCCGTGGAGACGGTCTGGCTCGATGCCGCGGGTTTTTCCGGCTTCGAGATCAAGAAGAGCGAAGGCGCGGCCGCGCCCTCGGCCTGGGTCCTTCCGGACCTGGCGACCTGCCCGGACTGCCTCGCGGAGATCTTCGCCCCCGGGGAGCGCCGCCGCGGCTACGCCTTCACCAACTGCACCCTCTGCGGCCCGCGCTTCACCATCCAGACCGGCATCCCTTACGACAGGCCCAACACCACCATGGCGGATTTCCCTCTCTGCCCGGCCTGCCGCGCCGAATACGAGGACCCCCGCGACCGCCGCTTCCACGCCCAGCCCATCGCCTGCCCGGCCTGCGGGCCCCGGCTCTGGCTCGAGGATGCGGAGGGCCGCGGGATCCCGGGGCCGGACGCCCTGGGCCGAGCGGCTGAGCTCATCCGCGCGGGCCGGGTCGTGGCTCTCAAGGGCATCGGCGGATTCCTGCTGCTCTGCGACGCCCGCTCGGCCGCAGCCGTCACGCTCCTGCGCGAGCGCAAACGGCGCCATGAGAAGCCCTTCGCGGTCCTGTTCCCGGACCTGGCCTGCGTCCGGCAGGCCTGCGTGGTCTCGGAGCCGGAGGCGGGCTGGCTGGAGAGCGCGGCCGCGCCCATCGTGCTCCTGCGGCGCCGGCCGGAGCAGCCGCTGGTCGCGCTGGAGGCCGCGCCCGGAAACCCCTGGCTGGGCGCGTTGCTGCCCTATGCGCCGCTGCACCATCTGCTCATGCGCGAGCTGGGATTCCCGGTGGTGGCCACCAGCGGCAACCTCAGCGAGGAGCCCATCGCCAAGGACAACGAGGAGGCCAAGTCCCGGCTGCGGGGGCTGGCGGACGCGTTCCTGCTGCACGACCGCCCCATCGCCCGGCACGCGGACGACTCCATCGTGCGCCTCGCGCGCGGCCGGCAGCTCGTCCTGCGCCGGGCCCGGGGCCTGGCGCCCTTGCCCCTGCGCACCGCGCGGACCTTGCGGCCGGTCCTGGCCTTGGGCGCGCACCTCAAGAACACCATCGCCCTGGCCTGGCAGCGCCAGATCGTGGTGAGCCAGCATCTAGGCGACCTGGAGACGGCCTCCAGCCTCGAGGCGTTCCGCGCCGCGATCCGGGACCTCAGCCGGCTCTACGGCTTCAAGCCCGAGCTCGCGGCCTGCGACCTGCACCCGGACTATGCCTCCAGCCGCCACGCCGAGTCCCTGGGCCTGCCCGTGGTCCGGGTCCAGCATCACCACGCGCACGTGGCGGCGCTCATGGCCGAGCAGGACATCGCGCCGCCCGTCCTGGGCGTGGCCTGGGACGGGCTGGGGCTGGGCACGGACGGGACCATCTGGGGCGGGGAGTTCCTGGCCGTATACGAGACGGGCTTCAAGCGCGTCGGTCATCTGCGCACCTTCCCTCTGCCCGGGGGCGAGGCGGCCATCCGCGAGCCGCGGCGCTGCGCCCTGGGGCTCCTGGCCGAGATGGGCGCGGACCTCGGCCGCCTGGAGCGGCTGTTCCCGGAAGGCTGGGAGGCGGCGCGCCGGCTGCCGCAATCGGCCGCGCTCTCCCCGCGCACCTCCAGCGCGGGCCGGCTCTTCGACGGCCTGGCCTCCTTGGCCGGCCTGCGCCAGACCAACGCCTTCGAAGGCCAGGCGGCCATGGCTCTGGAGCACTGCCTCTCGGCGGGCGAGACCGGCGCTTACCCGTCGCGCCTGCGGCTTGCAGACGCGATCGTCGCGGACTGGGAGCCCGCGGTCCGCGCCGCGCTCGCGGACCTCGACCAAGGCGTGCCGGTCGGGGTCGTCTCAGCGCGCTTCCATAACGGCCTGGCCCGGACCATCGTGGAGGCGGCCCAGGCCGTGGGCCTCGAGCGCGTGGCCTTGACCGGCGGCGTGTTCCAGAACGCCTACTTGAGCGATCGGACGGCCCGGCTCCTCGAGGCGGCGGGCTTCCAGGTCTACACGCACCAGAGGCTGCCGCCCAATGACGGCGGCCTCTCGGCGGGCCAGGCGTTGATCGCGGGCTCGCAGTAGATTGTGTTACAATTACCGCATGCCCGCTGAGCTCAACCTGGGCTGGCTCGACGGAGCCATCCTCGCCGGCTATGTCGCGATCCTGGCCGGCATCGGCTGGTGGGCCGCGCACCGCACCGTCAAGACCACGGAAGATTATTTCCTGGCCAACCGCTCCATCCCCTGGCTGGTCACCGCCGCCAGCTTCGTGGCCACCTGCATCAGCGCCCTGACCTTCATCGGCACCCCGGCCGAGGGCTTCTCCTCCGATTACCGCTACCTCCTGAGCAACCCGGGCGACATCGCGGCCACCATCTTCATCGCGATGGTCTTTTTGCCGCATTTCCAGAAGCTGCGCGTGACCTCCATCTATCAGGCCGTGGCCGAGCGCTTCGGCCCCTCGGCGCGCACCACCTGCTCCGCCTACTTCCTGCTCACGCGCTCCTTGGCCTCGACCGTGCGCATCGTGGCCATCGCCAAGGTCCTGGAGGTGGTCTCGGGCGGCAGCCTCTCCTACCAGCACTGCGTCGTCATCGTCGTCGGCGGCATCCTGGCCTACACGACCCTGGGCGGCGGCCGGGCCATCGCCTGGACCGATCTGATGCAGTTCATCCTGCTCGTGACCGGAGCGCTGGTGGCCTTGGTCTACATCGCGACGCACGTGCCCGGCGGCGTGCCCGCCATCATCGACGCGGGCCGCCACGCCATGACCTCCGACGGGGTGCCCTACAACAAGTTCAACTTCACGGAGATGTACAAGCCGTCCAACCTGGGGCTCATGGCGCTGATGACCATCTGGGGCTTCTTCAACTCCTCGGCCGCCTACGGCACGGACCAGGACATGGTGCAGCGCCTGCTCTCCTGCAACGACAACCGCAAGGCGCGCTGGAGCCTGATGGCCTGGGGCCTGGCCGGCATCCCCATCACCTTCCTCTTCTTGAGCATCGGCGTGGGGCTCTACGCGTACGCGCGCGTGCATCCGGAGCTCATCGCCGGCATGACGGACAACGACCACATCTTCCCGCGCTTCATCCTGGGCGTCATGCCCCACGGCTTGCGCGGGCTGCTCCTGGCCGCGGTGGCCTCCGCCGCCATGGGAAGCGCGGACTCGGCCTTGGCGTCGCTGTCGACGGCCTTCACCATGGATTTCTACAAGCCGTTCTGGGGCCAGGGCCAGTCGGAGGCGAAGGTGGTGAAGGTCTCCAAGCTCTCCTTCGTGGGCTTCGGGCTCTTCTTCATGGTCGTCGCCCTGGGCCTCAAGAGCATGGACAACCTGCTTTGGCTGGCGTTCCGCCTCATCGCCTTCACCTACGGGCCGCTCTTGGGCATCTTCGTCGTGACCATCATGACGGACTGGAAGCTCTCCGCGCGCCAGGTGCTGGGCCTGATGATCACCCCGACGGTGATCACCTTCGCCACGGCCATGCTGGCGTGGTACATGAGCACGCACGGCGGCGGGCCCTTCTGGACCCAGCTGCACGGGACCTACTGGCGGCTCTACACCATCTTCGGGACTCTGTTCGTCCCGGTGGGGGCTTGGCTGCTCAACGAGCCGGCGCAGCCGCCGCACCCGGCCTTCAGTTAGGCCCATGCCGCGGCTGCTGTTGGTCGAGTTCGCGGTCATCGACCGCTTCCATCGCGCCCGCGAGTTCCCCGTCGTCCAGGGCCTGGCTCGGCGAGACGGGCTGAAGAGCCTGTGGGTGCGCTTCGCGGTGGCCGCCGGCAGCCGACGGCTCGGCGCCGCGGCCGGGGCCGCGCTGCCGCCGGAAGACGAGGCCCGCCTGCGCCGGCTCGCCGGGGCCTTCCAGCCCAGCCACGTCATCCTCAGCGCTCCGCCCGAGCCCTCGCTGGCCCGGGCCTTGCGTTCCGCCGCGGCGGGCGTCCGGCTCGGCTGCCTGGGGGAGGAGCGGCCGCGGCCGTCGTCGCGGGCCGTCGGACTGGACCTGGCGGGGGTCCCGGCCTTCCTGGGTCTGCCGCGGCGGCGGGCCGAGTGGACGAGCGCCGCGGACGCGGCTCTTGATTTCGGCTGGATCGCCGGAAACGAGGCGGCCCGGACTTTGGAGCCCCTGCCCTTCGTCGGGGCGGGCCACGAGTGCCGCTACGACAAGGCGTTCGCGCGCAACGCTTTTTTCCGGGGCGTCGACCTGTCCCGCAGCCTGAGGCCGGGCGGATGCTCTTTCTGCGTCCGGCGGGAGAATCGGGGGCGCGCCCCGGGATTCAGCGCCCGGGGGCTGGCGCGGCAGCTGTCGGCCATCGAGAAGACCTGCCCGCGCCCCGACGGCCAGCCCTTGTGGGTCCGGCTCGGCGGCGAGGTTTTCGTCTCCGAGATCGAGGCGGTCGTCCGGGTGCTGCGCCGAGCCGGGATGCGGCCGGTCGAGCTCCTGCTCGACAGCCGGGCGGACGCCCTCCTGCGGTCGGCCGCCGGCCTGGAGCGGGCCTTGCGCCGGCTCGCGGGCACGGGCCATCGGGTCAGCCTCGCGCTCGTGGGCATCGAGAACTTCTCGGGGGCGGAGCTCGAGCGCTACAACAAGGGCCTCACGCCCGGCCAGAACCTCGAGGCGGTCCGGCGCCTGTTCGATTGGGAGACGCGGTATCCGCGCTGCTTCGGCTTCCGCAAGCACGGGGGCTTGAGCATGATCACGTTCAACCCCTGGACCCAGCCTCAGGAGGCGGATCTGAACTTCGCGGTCGCCGAGCTGGCCGGGATCGCGGGGGCCATGGGGAAGCTCTTCACGGGACGCCTGAGGCTCTATCCGGGGCTGCCGCTGGAGGCCAAGGCGCGCCGGGACGGGCTCCTCCGCGCGCGCTGCGCCGATCCGATGCTCGAGACGGCCCGCCGCAATTTCTACGGGACGGAGATCCCCTGGCGGTTCCAGGCGCCGGAGATGGAATCCGTCGATCGGATCGTGACCCGGTTCTCGCTGGAGACTCCGCGGCGCGAAGACGCTTTGGCGCGGGATGTCGGAGCGCTCCTCCGGGATGGCGCGCGTCGGGGTCTGCCGCCGCAGCGTCTGGCGCATTTCGCGATCCTGGCCGCGCTGCAGGACGCCTGGGCCGGACGCCGCAGCGGGCCGGCGGCCCTGCTCAGGGCGGTGCGGCGGTGGGTGACGCGCTTCGCCTTGGACAACAACGAGGCCGTGGCGTGGGCCGATCCGGACTCTCTGCGGCCCGACGGCGTGGCGCTTCGCCTCGCGTCCAAGCCGGTGCTCAAGATCGAGCCCATCCGCGGCCGGGACCTTCCGGCCTGGAGGGCTCTGGGATTCTTGCCCAACGCGACGTTCAGGAGAAGAGCGGGGAGCGCTTCAGAACCGGTCTGGGAGCTGTTCTGCGGCCGGGACGCGGCGGAGGTCGGACGCGCCGTCGCGCTGAGCGAGCGGGAGGCGAGTCTATCCGCGGGCGCCGTGCGGCGGGCGACGCGCGGGGTCGGGCGTTCGTTGGGATACCCGGAGTGCTGCGCTCGGGCCTACGCGGCGGAGGCCTGGGGCACGCGCGGGAGCAACTTCTGGAGCCATGTGGCCAATCGGGTCGCCGCCGCCGGAGCCGTCCCGTGGGAGCTCAACCCGTTCTCGGACCTCGTCGCGCATGTCCCCTGCTCTCTGCGGTGCGGCCCCTCGTTGAGACAGGCCCGGCGGGGCCTGGCGGCAAGCCGCGACAGCGGTCTGGAAAGGAGGCTGAAGAACCCCTGGCTGTCGGTCTGGGGCTCCGAAAGGACCTGCGTGGAGCTCGTCCCGGAGGACCGGCCCTCCGGGCGGTTCCGCTACCGGGCCGGCTGCGTCATCGGCGATAGCCCGGAACTCCGCGCCATCCAGGACGGCGACGAGCTGCGCCTGGATGAGGAGACGACGCTGATCCTGAGGGAGGGGCGGCCTTACGCGTCCCTCTCGGGTCGGGCTTTCGTCTGGTGGTACCGGAGGGCCTTCCAAGTCGATTTCTGGCGGGCCATGGCGGCCCTGCGGCGGGCGGTGCCGGAGCGCCTCCAAGGCGCGGCCGAGGCTTCTTCGCCGGAGGCCTCGGACGGCCGCCGGCGCGCGGTGCCCCGCGAGGCGATCCGGCGGCTCCTGGGGGAGGTGGACGCGGAGTCCCGACGCTGCGGCATTCCTTCCCGCAGCGGCTATGACGGCGAGCTGATCCGGGTGTCCTGGCAGGACCAGGCGTACGGCTTGCTGCTGGTCCCCCGGGGCCGGCAGCAGGGCCCCTGCTTCGCGAGTCTGCCGTCTTTCCAGGTCTGCATCCGCGGCGAGGTCCGGATGACGGGCGCGGAGCAGGACCGCTTGCGGGCCTACCTCGGCCTCCTCGCCCGGCGCGACGACCAGCTGCGCCGGATCCTCGGCGCGTGAGCTCGCCGGGGGCCGCTCCGGGCTACCGCTGAGGATCCCCGGCCGGGGCCCGGTCGGCCGCGATGGAAGCGCGGATCATCTCGAGGAAGAGCCCGGTCTGGGCCGCGTCATGGCCGTTGGCCGCCCACTCCGCGGCCAGCAGCTCGGCGTAGGCCTGCGGCAGATGCTCGAGCTCCTGAGCGCTCATGAGGTTGACGACCACGTCGGCCTTCTCGCGCAGGGGCAGGATGTTGTCGCGCTCGTTGACCAGGAGATGCGACCAGCCCTTGAGGTTCTTCTCCACGGAGATGCCGCGCTCGGACTTGTCGCGCTTGAGGCGGCGGGCCAGGCGGATGGCGGCCGGCGCGGCCAGGTAGACGTTGAGGAGCTGGTGGCCTTGCGCGGCCTGCAGGAAATACCGATGTGAGGCGAAGATCGAGTCCACGATGACCACGTCGTCGGGGCCGAGCTGGAGGAACTCGCCGCTGTCGAAGGTGGTCGGGCCGTCCATCACGTGCTTGGGCAGCTCGATGCGGCCGCCTTCGAGCAGAGTCTTGACGTCCTGGGCGGCGCGCTGGAGGTAGAGGGCTTCGGGGCGGTCGTAGTCCGGCCGGCCCTGCGGGTCCACCGGGATCTCGCCGGAAGACCGGAAGTAGAGGTCCACGGGGAAGACCACGATGCGGCCGTCGAGGCTATTGTGCAGGGCCTCGGCCAAGGTGGACTTGCCGGCCGCGGTCGGGGCCTCCAGGAGGATGGCGCTGCGGCCGGGCAGGGCCTTGGCCCTCTCCTGGATGGAGGCCAGAGCCTGGGCCGCGTCCTTGGCCTGGAAGCTCATGTAGTCCGCGCCCTGGAACTCCTGGTCGATGAGGGCCTTGGCCTCGGCCAGGCCCGCGGCGGCGGGGTCCGCGGCCGCGGACTTGGCGTCGCGATGGACGAGGGAGAGGAGCTTCTCGGCTGCGCTGACGATCGGGCCCAGCACCGCGTGGGCCGCGCGGGGCAGGTACATCTGGGCCAGCACCGTGCTGCCCATGGTGATGGCGATGGCCGCGTTGAGGGCCCAGCGCAGGTCGCCGCCCGAGAGCGCGGCGAAGAGGTGCAGGAGGCTGCCGGCCACGAGCAGGCCCTTGAACCACGGGGAGATCCCTTGCGGGGCGCGGCCCTCGTTCTTGAAGATGTCGTTGTTCTGCCGGATCTGCGGCGCGTCGAGCGCGCCCAGCAGGATCATGGCGCCGGTGAAAGCCAGGCTGAGGCCGCTCGAGAGCGGCATCAGGACCTGCGAGGCGATGAGCGCGATGGGCAGGGCCACCCCGACCACGGTGGCGGCGGTGGCCTGGAGCGACTTGGGGTCCTTCTTGTAGTAGTTGAGCTGGCCGACCACGGCGGCGCTCTCCGCCACTCCGGCCAGGTTGGCCGCGTTCCACCAGATGCTGGAGCCGTTGCCGATGCCGACCAGGGCGAGCAGGCTGGCGGCCGCGAACCACATCAGCGGCCCGGCCAGGACCACGTCCTTGGTGCCTTCGCGGCCGGACTTGAGATTCCGGATGATCTGCGGGATGCCCAGGGCGCTCAGGGTCACGGAGCCCGCGGCCGCGACCAGCCCGACATGCGCGGCCAGGATGGGCGCCGCCGCGACCAGGCCCGCGATGGCCGTCGCGCCGGCGATCCACTTGACCGCGGGGCTCCGCCAGAAGGACTTCGCCGCCGGCGCGGCCTGGACCGCGGGGACTTCCCGGGTCTGGATGGCGGCCGGGGCCGCCAGCGCCTTGGCCAGGGGCGCGGCGCGGCCGGTGAAAGCGGAGGAGAGCGTGCCGGCGTTCTGGACCGGGACGGCCGCCTGAGCGGAGGAAGCGAGCTTCTCGTTGCGCAGCTCGGCGAAGACCTGCTCGGCGGCTCCGCGGGACGCCTCGGCCGGGGCCTTCCGGCTCAGGCCGGGCAGGCTCAGGCTGGCGGCCACGCGCGCCGAGGTCTTCTGGATGTCCACCGGTCCGGCCTGGCCGTCGGCCGAGGGAGCGGCGGGCTGGGGCTTGGAGAGGGTCAGGGAGACGGGGCTGTTCCGGACGGCCGCGGGCGTGCTCAGGACCTGCGCGCCGGACTGCGGGATGGCCGAGATCGGCAGGGCCGCGATGGGCGCGGCCAAGGAACGGGCCTGGACCTGGGGCACGCCGGTCATCAGGCCGGAGCCGGAGAGAGTGGGGACGATGGCGCCCGGCTGGAGGGTCCCGGGACCGGAGAGCTGCATCGTCCCGATGACCCCGGCGGGGCCGAACTGGACCGGGGCCGAGGTCTGGACCTTCTGGATCACGACCTCGCCGGCGGCCGCGTAGCCGCTCAAGCCGAAGGAAAGGGCGAACTGGAGGGAGGCGAGCAGGAGCGCGAGGTCGCGCTTTGTCCCCTTCATGCTAAGAGTGTAAGAGGAATAGCGCGGAAATGGTTGGGTCTGGAGGGACCTGCGCTCGGGGCCAAAGGTACTAGAGCGGGACGAGCTTCTGGCGCGCCAGGCGGGCAGAACGCGGCGCCCCGCCCGGCTCATACAACGCGTCGATTTTTTTGGAATTCTCGACGAGGGTTTTGTCGCAGCATGGCGGGGAGGGAACTTTCGGGCTGGCCGCTCGTATGTATATGAGGGATGCGGCAAGACGCTCGCCGCGATTTTGAAGTCCAGGAGAGAAGTCGCGACAAAACCCTCGTCGAGAGTTAAAAATCTCCATAAGGATATCTATGGACCCGAGTCCTCGATCACAGGCCCGCATCCAGACGAGACGCTGGGACAGCCTAAGCGCTGTCCTGCCCGTGCGCAAGCTCCCGTGGCTCAGGCGTGAACGCAAAGGCGGGCGGCCCCCTCAGGATGATGCCCTCTGCTGGCAAGCCATCCTATGGCGGCTGCGCAGCGGCAAGCCCTGGCGCACGCTGCCCGGATGCTTCGGTTCCTCCCGGACCATCCAGCGGCGCATCGCGCAGTGGCGCGATCGGGGGATATTGGATGCCTTATGGTCCCGCTGCCTGGAGCGGCTTTCCGCCGCAGAGAGAAGGGGCTGGCGGGAGGCGATCGACGCGGCGCCCGGGAGGAGCCGCGGCGTGTGGTACTGGGAGATGCTGGGCAAGCTGTTGGCGAGCACAGCGGCTGAGCGCCGGGCGCTGCAAGCGGCCGGGGTCGAGCCAGAAGGGTCCAACGGCCCAGAATCGGGTGAGCCCCAAGAATCCAGAGGGTTTACCCTTGCGGCCTACGGCCGCTGCGCCGGGCCGGGGCTATCCTCCTCTTTGGAAAGTCCGTTGAGCCGGGAGGGAATATGAAGACGATCGTGGGCCGGATATCCGTGATTCATCTCAGCATCGTGCTGTCCTGCGCCGGGCCGCTTGCCGCCGCGGCGCAGGAGCGCGTCGTCTCTGGAGCCATGCCGCAGCGCCAGGACGCTTTCGCGGGCGGCTCCGCCTGCGCCGTGGCGGAGGCCCAGCCGATCCGGGCCTTCGGCCTCGAGGAGGCGGTCCGGGCGCTGGCGCCTTGCCTGCGGGAGCTCTCCCAGCGCTACGGCGTCGCGGTCAGCGCCGAGAAAGGGGACGTGGGCGTAGACGGAGGCCGCGGCGTGGCGCCAGGCCTCCTGATCCGCGTCCCCGCGGAGATAAGGAAAGACTGCCATGTGCTGATGGACCTGAGCTATGCGATCCGGGAAAAACGGAGGGGGCTGCTGCTCGGCTGGCCGGCCGGCGTCTGGTCCGGGAGTCTCGACGAGCCGGGGCCGGTCTCGGCGGAGAGCGTCGCCGGCATCCCGGCCTGGCTCGATGGGCCGAGCCTGAAGCTGGATGCCAAGCTCACCAAAGCCGGCCGGGAAGGAGGACTCCGCGTGGTGCTCTTCGACAAGGACGACAACGAGGTCGAGCTGAGCGCCGCCGCGGCCGCGCCCGGAGCCGAGGCCGTCGTGACCTTCACCAAGTCCACGGACGAGGAGCTCGGCCCCTACCCGGTCGGCAGTCTCGACGCGGCGGACCCGGGAGCGCTGAAGCGGGCCCTCGTCTCGGTCCCGGCGCCGTCTGGACTCGATGCGGCCGTCCTCAAGGCGGTGCGGGATCTGTTCGAAAGGCTCCCGGGGGGGAACAGGGAATGACGGCCGTGCGGAACGGGGCGGCCCGTCACTTCCTTGGATTCTCCTGCACGCCGAGGGCTTTGCAGCGCTTCCGGAACCGCTCGTAGCGGCCCCGGCGGATATCGATCGTGTTCCGGCCGTCGCGAGTGCGCCAGTTGAGGCCGTCCGGCTCCACGATCCCGAATTCGTCCCAGTGCTCCCAGAGGTAAGTCCCCGGCGCCATGCCGGTGGTGGTCTGGTCGGGGTTGACGTACCGGATCCAGCGCGCGTTCTTTTCGACGAACGCGAGGGTGGCGGCGAAGTCAGCGTCGGTCTCGCCGGGGAACCCGACCATGAAGTTCGCGACCACGTCGATCCCCGCCTGGGCGGCGTCGCGCACGACGTTCTCGGCATCGGCGACCCGGAAGCCCTTGCGCATCCTGTCGATCACGCGCTGCGATCCGCTTTCGATGCCGAAGAGCATCTCGCGGCAGCCCGAGGCCGCGAGCTTGTCGAAGACGCCGCGCGTCATGAACGGCCGCACGATGGCCTGGGCTTGCCAGCGGATCTTCGGGCCCTGCTCGATCAGCAGGTCGGCGAGGGCCATGAGTTCCTGCAGCCTCCCGTTGATGAGGCAGTCGGAGAACTCGAAGAGCCCGATCTCCGGGTGGCGGGAGACCTCGTGGCGGATCTCCGCGTGGACCCGCGGCCCGGTGCGGTGGCGGAACCGCTCCACGAACAGCGACTCGCCGCAGAACACGCACCGGTTGATGCACCCCCGCGTCAGGAAGGTGTACATCTTGTCCGGGAACTCGTAGCGGGCGAAATCGAAGCCGGAGTAATCCGGGAACGGGACCTGGTCCAGGTCGGCGATCTCCGGCCTCGGCTTGATTCCGACCATCCGGCCGCTGATCCGGGTCCAGGCGCCCGGGGTCGGCTGCAGGCGGCCGCGACGCTCGATCCCTTCGACCATCTCCGGCAGGGTGACCTCGCCCTCGCCCGAAACGACGGCATCGACATCGGCGTAGCCGAGCGCCGCGCGGCCTTTCCAATTCAAAGCGACTTGCGGCCCGCCGAAGACCACGATGCGGCCGGGGTCCCGCTCCTTGATCTTCCGCGCGAACCGCAGGCTCGTCTCGATCGAGGAGTTGAAGATCGAGAACCCCACGACGCGGGCTTCGGAATCCAGGATCTCGGTGACGGCCGCGTCGATCCGGGCCTCGTGCGCGGACGCGAAGCGCGCGACGCGGCGCGGGTCCTCCCAGAAGCCGCAGTCCCCCCATAGGGCCTTCTCTCGCGCCGGAGCCGCTTCGTGGAACGCGTTGTTGAAGTCGAAGACGGCGACTTCGTGACCGCGCTGGCGAAGGGCGGCTGCGAGAAGGCCCAGAGCCGGCGGCGGGCAATGGCGGCCCCAAGCGGGGCATTGCACCAACGCGGTCTTCAGCTTCGTTTTCATCTTCATCCGAGCGGGCCCGATCCGGGTCGCAGGAGCTCGACCAGGCGCTCCAGGGTCCGGGGCCGGGGCCGGCGCAGCATCAGGGCCACGGCCCGCCGGAACGCGGGCAGCGGGTCCGGCGGGCCGTCCTTGGGGCGCGAGAGGAGTCCGCCGACCTCCTCATCGAGCCGGTCGTCCTGGTTCCGGCTCCGTCCCGCCGCCGCCAGCCGCCGGGCGAGCTGCCAGAGCAGGGCCACCTCCGGGTGCTTGAAGCGCCAGGGGATCTCGCGCTGCTCGGCCCGGATGATGCAGCCGGAGTTGTAGAAAGGGCCGCCGCGCTTGACCACCAAGCCGTCGCGTTCGGCCAGCCGGGTGATGGGACGGTCCGCGAAGAGCTGCAGCCGCTGGCCCAGCACGCCGCAGGGGTCGATCAGGGGGCAGTGCGCGATATGCGCGCCGTTGAGGCGCAGGTCCTGCAAGGTGGTCCAGGGGGTGAAGAGGATCATGCTCAGGCGGCCCGGGTCGCAGCGGAAGTGTCCGGGCCAGGCCGCGAGCGTCGCCCTGATGAAGGAGACGGCCTCGTGCACCTGCCGGGGCGTGACGCCTTTGTTGAGGCGCAGGTTCTCCCGCGGCGAGAAGTTCTCCACGCCCATGCCGTAGATGCGCACGGCCAAGCCGCGGCGGGACAGGCGGGGCAGGCAGCGCCGCAGCGCGGCCCGGGTGGCGAGCAGCTCGTCGATGCGCGGCGCGAAGATCAGCTCGGCGTCGCGCGCCTCGAGCCGGATCAACTCGAGGGTGAACTCCTCCAGGCGGCGCCACAGGCCTTGGCAGCGCAGCTCGAAGCGGCGCTCCACTCGGCGCGGAAGTCGGCGGCAGGCTGCCGCGACCTCTCGGGCCGCGTGGGCCACCACGTCCTGCGCGGGCTTCTGGAGCGGGACCGTGGCGCAGAAGGAGCAGGCCATGCTGGGCGCGGGCAGCCGCAGCTCCCGGTAGAAGGGGTTGGCCGAGACCGGCGTGCGGTATTCGCATGGCGCGCCGGAGACCACGCGGATCAGGGGGGAGTGCACCCAGGGCGCCCGGTTGAGCGCCCGCCGCTGGAACCCCGGCCGCAGCCGCGTGAGCAGGTCCGCCTCCCCCAGGACCGCGCCTCGCGCTTCCGGGACCAGCTTGGCGAACGTCGGGCCCAAGGAGTCCAGGGACTCCTCAAGGGGCCAGTAGACCAGGCGGCCGCCGGGCAAAGCGGCGGCCAAAGCCCGTGCCTGCTCCGGGCGCAGGCGCTCGTTGATCAAAGCGGCCCGGGGCTTGAGGCGGTCGAGCTCGGCGCGCAGGAGGGCGAGGTCGCCGGGCTCGAGCCGGTAGCGCAAGGTCGGGTCGTAGCGCACCCCGAGCGCGCACCAGGAGGCCCGCCAGTCCAGGGCCCGGGCCAAGCCCATGAGCCAGGGGTAGGCCGCGGTGCGGAACTGGCGCTCGGGCTCGTGCGGCAGGAGCTCGATGAGCAGCAGCTTCGGTCTAGGCTCGGGCATGGGCGTCGAGAATCGGATTATAGCTTAAGAGGTTCTTCAAATTCGATATAATGATGGACCATCCGGCAGCTCCCTCCATGCAGAGACTCGTCTTCTTCGGAAAAGGCGGCATCGGCAAGACCACCATCGCCTCCAACATCGCGGTGCTCTTCGCGCGCGGCGGCAAGAGGGTCCTGCAGATCGGCTGCGACCCCAAGCACGACTCCGCCTACAAGCACGTGGCGCAGGCCACGGTGCGCACGGTGATGGACGAGTTCGTGCGCAAGGGCAACCACCTCGAGCGGCGCGACATCGCCAAGCTGGTGGTCAAGGGACGCACCGGGGTGAGCTGCCTGGAGATCGGCGGACCGGTCCCGGGCCGGGGCTGCGCGGGGCGGGCCGTGAGCATGGTCCTGCGCTACATCAACGAGGACGACACCCTCTTCGGAGCCTTCGACGTGGTCATCTTCGACGTGCTGGGCGACATCGTCTGCGGCGGCTTCGCCTCGCCCATCCGCGGGCCGGAGGCCGTCGACGTCTACATGGTGGTCTCCGCGGAGTTCATGTCCATCTACGCCGCCAACAACATCGCCCGCGGCATCCGGAACCTCTCCGACGGGGGCGGCGCGCGTCTGGCCGGGCTCGTGGTCAACCTCAAGAACAGCTTCTCCGAGACGGAGATGGCGCGCTCTTTCGCCCGGCGCATCGGAACGCGCGTCGTGGGCGTGGTCCCGGGCGACCACAAGGTCGTCCTGGCCGAGATCCACGGCAAGACCGCCGTCGAGATGTACCCGCGCTCGGAGGCGGCTCGGGCCTGCCGGGAGCTCTTCGGCGGCCTCGACGGCCTGGGCGCGGGCGACCGGGTCATCCCGACCCCGCTGGAAGACCGCGAGCTGAAGGCCATGTACCTGCGGCATCTCAAGAGCCTCAAGAATGGACGCCCCCGACGCGCGGTTTGACCTCTTCCTGGAGCGCTTGGCGCGGGAGCTGAGCTCCGGGCCGCTGCGCTGCACGGGGATCTCCCCCTCGGCCGGAGGCGACCTGGGCCTGCGCTTCGTGCGCGCGGGCCGGCCCAGCGTGCTGGCCCTCCTCCACCGCGGCGCCGCCCCGAAGGGTCTGAGCTCCGAGGACGTGGCCGGCCAGGCCCTGGTGCTGCTGCGCCGCGCGCCCTCCTCCCGGGAGCGGGCGCTGCTCCGCCTCGCGGCCGACCGGCTCCGGACCCTCTGGGACGAGCCCGCGGCGCGCCGTTGGCTCGACCGGCGCAACAGGAACGTGACGCGGGTGACGTTCTCCGCGGAGGGCCTCCGGGACCTCCTCGGCGACGCCGTGCGCTCCGGCCAGCCTTTCTGGCACGGCTGGCGCCTCGAGGGCGTGGACGCGGACCCCGCGGGCCCCTCCCGGCGGCTGGTCCTCAGGCTCCGGGAGAGCCGCGGCGCCGGCCTGGAGATGGTCCTGGACACCCAGGCCGCCGACGGAGCGGCCGCGCTCCTGAGGAGCCCTCTGGGGACGCTGGCCATCCGGAGCGACGGGCGCAAGCCTGGGCAGAAAGGCTCTCCGGAGGGCCGGCCCGAGGCCGCGCTGGGCTATCTGCTGGGCAAGGGCATCCACGAGCGGATGCGCTGGCGGGCGCCCGCCCAGCCCGGGACCCAGCCGCGCCCGGCGTCCACGGAGCTGCGGTCCAGCCTGGCCGAGAACTGCTTCCGCAGCGGGGTGTCCTGGCGAGGCTACTCCAGCCGCTTCTTCAACGTCTGGGGGGATGTCGACCATTTCGGCCTCACCGCCGCCTTGGGCAACTACGAGCCGGTCAGCTACCTGGCCCACGCCAGCCGCGAGTGCGTCTACTCCTCGACGGTCCTCTCCGGGAACCTGAAATACCACAGCTCGCCCTGGGGCGCCGTCTCCTTCCTCAAGCCCGGCGAATACGGCAGCTATCACATCACCGACATCAGCAACGCGGCGCTGGTCTCCGGGGGCGAGGGGCTCTTGGCCGAGGCCATCCGGCAGGTGTCCCGCGCCGCGCCGGAGCGCCGGATCGTCGTGACGGGGAACTGCGACTACCACGTCATCGGCGACAACGTCGCGGACGTCTGCCGCCGGTGCGCGACCAAGCCCGGCTCGGTGGTGTACATGAACCCGCCGCTGCCCGGCTTCCGCGAGGTCGACTCCAGCAACTGGTGGATCGATTTCCTCAAGACCGTGCCGTTTACGAAGGCGCGCCCCGCGGCCCGGTCCGTGAACCTGGCGGGCTTCGGCAGCCATGACGAAGCGCCGGTGCGGGAGCTGGTCGCGCTCTTGGAGCGCGCGGGGATCAAGGTCCAGTCGGTCATCCTCCCCAACATCAGTCCGGGCGCGGTCGAGGCCTTCGGCCGCGCCGAGCTCACCGTGCTCTCGCCCTGGCTGCCGGTGGCGGAGATCCTGGAGAAGCCCCTGCGCCGCCAGGGCGTGCGCGTCATCAAGCCGCCGGCCCCTTATGGGATCGCCGGCACCCGCCGCTGGCTGGCCGCGGTCGCCGCGGCCCTGGGCGTCCGACCCCTGAGCGCGGCGGCCTTCGCCCGCTGCGCGGCCGAGGCCGCGCCGGAGTTCGCGGCCCTGCGGCGCCGCAGCCGGGGCCGCGCCGTGGGCTTCGTCTGCGACGTGGGATCCCCCGAGGAGCTCTGCTCTGCGAGCGTCTTCTTCGGCCTGGACCTGGCCGCCTTCTTCACGGAGCTGGGCTTCGCGCCGGTGGTGTTCTCCCGGGGGCGCCAGCGCAAGCCTCCCGCCCCGGGAGTGCGCGTGGCCGCGCTCGACGCGCGCGCGCCTCTGAGGGAGCTGCTGCGCCGGGAGGGCGTGGGGCTGGTCTACTGCGACGTCTGCCGCGGGGCGAGCGTCAAGCGGGCCGGGGCCACGCCCTTCGCGGTGGAGGACCTGCGCGCGGGGCTGCGCGGAGCCCAGAAGACGCTCGGCCGCCTGCTGGGCCTGGCCGAGCTGGAGACCTATGGGAGATATGGCGACCTCCTCTAAGCCGCGGGACCTCTCCCTGCGCACGTCGCCGACCTTCATCGACGGCGTGCTGCTGGCCGCCAACGCGGTCCGCGACGCCATGCTCGTGTTCCGGGGCGGGACCTGCCTCTTCGAGCGGCTGGTCCAGGTCTTCGAGGACCACGACCTCACCCACACCTTGACCGCTCCGGACGGCCAGGGCCGCCTGATCCTGACCTTCACGGACTGCTCGGCCATGACCATGGGCGCGAGCCAGGTCACGGAGGGGCTGGTGGGCGAGGGCCTCAAGAAGCTCAAGCCCGGGCTGGTGATGCTGGCCGAGTTCTCCATGGTCACGCTCTCCGGCGAGGACCTCCCGAGCCTGGCGCGCACCCTCGGCCGGAAGCACGGATTGCCGGTGGTGGCCGCGGCCAGCCGCTCCCTGGAGCGGGACTACGTCGACGCCTACGAATCCATCCTGGGCGGCATCGCCGAGACCCTTCCCGACGGGGCCTTCGCCGTCCGCGACGCGGACGCGGTCGGCCTCGTGGGCCTGCTCAGCGAACGCGGCGAGGGCGACTGGGAGGGCAACCGCCAGGAGCTCGAGCGTCTGGCGGCGGCGCTGGGCCTGCGCTTGTGCCCGCCGTGGCTCTGCGGCGGCTCCTACCGGGACCTGGCCTCCGTGGGCCAGGCGCCCCTGCTCCTGGCCCTGCCCGCGGGGCGCCGGGCGGCGCGGGCCATCGCGCGCCGCAGCGGAGCCCGCGTCCTCCCCGTGGACCTGCCCGTGGGGATCTCGGGCACCGCGGCCTGGCTGCGCCGCCTCGCCGCCGCGACCGGCCGGGCCGAGCGGGCCGAACGCTTCATCCGGGCGGAGACCGCGGCGCTGCTGCCCCGCCTCGACCGCGTGCTGCTGCGCTACCTCGCGGGACGGCGCGCCGCCCTGATCGTGACCGAGGAGTGGCTCCGGGTCTTGCCCGACTTCTTCGAGCGCGAGCTCGGCATCGCGGTCCCGGTGCGGATGGCGCGGCAGCGCGCGCGCCCCGCCGACGGCGGCGCGGGCCGGGACTACGACGCGAGCGTGGACTCCATCAACCGCCGCGTGGCCGAGGCCCGGCGCGGCGGCGGCCTCGACCTCGTCGTGGGGAGCTCCTGGGAGCGCCACGTCCTGGCCCCGGGATCCCAGGGCCTGCCGTTCCTGGAGTTCGGCTATCCGTGCGGGGGTTCCCACTTCCTGACGCCCGCGCCCTTCCTGGGATTCCGCGGGGTCCTGACCTGGGCCGAGCAGCTCACCCAGCGGCTGCAGGGACGCTGACCGGCGCCGGCCGCGAGCGGGGCGCCGGCTGACGGCTAAGCGGTCAAGCCCCAGCGCCGCGCTTCGGCCACGGACGTCAGCCCCTCGAGCACGAGCCGGGCCAGATTCTCCCGGAACGGCGCCATCCCGTCAGCCCGCGCCGCCTTGAGCCAGTCCTCATCCGGAACGCCGGTCTTGAGCAGCGGCCGGAGGGCCGGGCCCACGGTCACGAGCTCGAAGACCGGAGCCGCGCCGCGGAAGCCCGTGTTGAGGCAGGCCGGACACCCCACGGGTCGGCCCAGCTGCGGCTCAGCCGGGGTCCCGCCCAGGAGCGCCAGCTCGTCCGCCTGCGCCGCGGTGAAGCGATGGCAGGCGCACAAGCGTCTCGGCAGGCGATGCGCGCAGATGCCCAGCAAAGACTGGCGCAGCGGCTCCGGACCCAGCTCCATGTCGAAGAGCCGCCGCAGAGCGGCCAAAGCGCTGTCGCAGGGCAGCCCGCCCAAGACCAAGACCCCGCGGCTCGCCGCCTGCAGCGCCACGCGCATCGTCTCGGGGTCCGCCAACTCGTCGATCACCAGAACGTCGGCTTTCCGGTCCAGCATCCCCTTCAAGAACTCCGCGTGCTCCTTCGTCCCCGGAGCCGCTACGGAGATGGACACCCCCGGCGCCTCGACGGCATGGTGGGCCAGCAGGGCGAACGCGTTGCGGCCCTGCTTGGCCAAGGACGCCGCCGCGGCCAGCAGGGCCGTCTTCTTCCCGGTCCCGGACAGCCCGGCGTGGATGATCAGTCCGCCCCGGGACTCCAGCAGCGCCGCATAGCGGGAGGCGTCGGGGGCCGGCAATCCCAATTCATGCGGGTCCAGGATGGGCTTCGGCGGCCCTTCCAGATGGATGTCCACCCGCTCGCCATGGATCGTCGGCAGGACCCGGATGATGGCGCGAGGGCTCTGCGCCGCCGGCTCCGGGTCGGCCGCGGCCGAGCCCTCCTGCGGCCTGCGGCGCTGGCTGAGGTCCATCCCGGCCATCGCCTTGAGCCGCGCGGCCAGGGCGCGATGGTACGGCAAGGCCAGCTCCAGGATCGGCACCAGCAGCCCGCCCAGCCGGTACTGCACCAGGCTCACCCAGGAGCCGGGTGCGACCACGATGTCGCTGGCGCCCCGGCGGTGGGCGTCCAGCATGATCAGCGGGGCCAGGCGCACCGCCGGATGCGCCGTGCGCGCGCCTTCGGCCGGCTCCGGCGCGTCCGCCAGCTCCAAGAGCTGGCGCAGGCCCGGGTCCGAGAGCGCCGGAGCGATCGAGCGCAGGATGTCCAGGAGGTCGGTCAGGTTCTCCTCATGCGACTCGGTGGAGACCAGCGCCTCGCCCGCGCAGACCTCGTCGCGGCGCGCGCGCTTTTCCTCGCGCAGGAGGCGCATGAAGGCCCGGCAGGCCCGCTCCAGGTCGAGGAACGCCGCGTGGAGGCGGTTGGTCAGCTCGGCGGCGTCATCGTCCGGCGCCTCGCGCACCATCCGCCCGGCCCGGGCCGCCCAGGACGAGCAAGGCCCCTCCAAAAAACCCTTGGCCGACTCGAAGGCGGCCCAGCGGCCGGCGTGGAACTCCTGGCGCAGGGCTTCCAATTGCAGGCCCAGGATCTCCGCGGCCATGATGGCGGCCTGCTTGAGCTTGCGCGGGTCGGCCGGGGGGGGCGCCTCGTTCACTCGGATATCATACCACAGCCCGTCCCGGCCGGTTTCGCGGACTACCGGCCGAGTTTCTCGTAGACCGGCTGATACTGCATCCGGCGCATGTGCTCCAGCAGGTTCCTGGGCCGGGGCTGGTCCGTCAAGCCGCGCCGGTAGGCCACCTCCGCCGTGGCGGCGGCGATGCGGGCCGAGATCTCCCGGATATGGCTCAGCGCCGGGAAGAGCCGGCCCTTGGCCAGGTCCTGGGACGAGGTCATCTGCGCCAGGACCTGGGCGGAGGCGAAGAACATCTCGTCGGTGACCCGCTTGGCCTGGCAGACCGCGACTCCCAGCCCCACGCCCGGGAAGACATAGGCGTTGTTGGACTGGCCGGGCACGAAGGTCTTGCCCTTGTAGGTGTAGGGGGGGAACGGCGAGCCGCTGGCGAAGATGGCGCGGCCGTCGGACCAGTCGTAGGCCTCCTGCGCCGAGCATTCCGCCTTGGAGGTGGGGTTGGAGAGCGCGAAGATGAGCGGGCGCCGGTTGATCCGGGCCATCTCCCTGACGATCTCGCGGGTGAACTGCTTGGGCTGCCCGGAGACCCCGATGAGGGCCGTGGGCTTGAGGGCTTTGACCGCGGCCAGCAGGTCCTTGAGAGGCGCGTGCTGGTGGGCGAAGGGCTTCTTGTGCGCCACCAGGTCGCCGCGTCCGGACTGGACCAGGCCCTTGGAATCGACGAACCAGCAGTGCCTGCGGGCCTCTTCCAGAGAAAGCCCTTCGGCGGCCATGGCGCTGGCGCACAGGTCCGCGATCCCGACGGCCGCTTCGCCGGCCCCCAGGAAGAGCAAGGTGTGGTCGGTGAGCTTGCCGCCGGTCAGGCGCAGGGAGCTGTAGAGCCCGGCCAGGGCCACGGAGGCGGTCCCTTGGATGTCGTCGTTGAACGTGCAGATCCGGTCCCGGTACTTGGCCAGCAGGCGGAACGCGTTGTGGCCGGCGAAGTCCTCGAACTGGATGAGGACCTTGGGAAAGACCTCCCGGGCCGCGCGGATGAACTCGTCGACGAAGGCGTCATACGCGGCGCCCGTGATCCGCTTCTTGCGGATGCCGATGTAGAGTTGGTCCTTGATCAGCGCTTCGTTGTTGGTGCCCGCGTCGAGCATGACCGGCAGGCACTGCCGCGGCGGGATGCCGGCGCAGGCCGTGTAGAGCGCCAGCTTGCCCACCGGGATGCCCATGCCGTTGGCGCCCAGGTCGCCCAGGCCCAGGATGCGCTCGCCGTCCGTCACCACGATGACCCGCACGTCGCGCTCGGGCCAGTTGCGCAGGATCTGCTTGATCTGGCCGCGGTACTCCCGGGAGATGTAGACGCCCCGCGGCCGCCGGTAGATGTGGCCGTAGGCCTGGCAGGCCTGGCCCACCACCGGGGTGTAGATGATGGGCATGGTCTCTTCGATGTGGTCCACCACCATCCGATAGAACAGGGTCTCGTTGCGGTCCTGCAGGGCCGTCATCATGATGTACTTGCCCAGCGGATCGGTCACCCGGTGGAGGTTCTCCACCACCCGGTCGCATTGCTCCGCGATGGTGCTGACATGGGGCGGCAGCATCCCCAGCAGGCCGAGGCGGCGCCGTTCGGCCTCGGTGAAGGCCGTGCCCCGGTTCTGGCTGGGGTCGCGGAGGATGTCCTGGGCGTGGCGGGTCTTGAAAAGGGGGCCGGTATTTTTCATGTATTAATGCTACTAATAGTCAATCGGGACTGTATAGTCATTTTCCGAGGTCCGCCGGCCGGCTTCGGGCCGCCCAGGTCAGGCACATGCCCTTGGTCACCTCGTTGGCCACGCGCGAGAGGAATCCCAGGGCGCCCGAGAAGCCCAGGAAGGGATCGTCCTTGAGGAAATGGGTGTATTCCGAGGGGAATCCGAACTCCAGCCACCGCAGTCCCGGGTTGCACTCCCGGAAAGCGAAGCCGTTGCCCACGACCAGGTCCGCGTCGGCGGAGAGCTCTCGGGCCTGCTGCTGCAGGGGCTCGAAGACTGTTTTGGGACGACGCTCCAGAGCCTGCCGCTGCGCCGCGCTGAGATGGTGCGTCCCCCCCATCAGGATCATCCCGGTGATGCGGCCGCCCAGGTCTTCCATCTGATCCGCGAAGCCCAGCGCGTAGTGCGGGTCTCCGGCGAAAGCGAAGCGGCGGTTCAGGAACGCGTGCGGCACGCTCCACTCCAGCCGCGGCGTCACCAGGTCGAGCTCGGCGGTGATGAAGTCCCGGGCCCGGGTCTCCCGGCCGAACTCCCGGCCGAGCTGCTCCAGGAAGCGTCGGCTGGCTTCCAGGCCGAAGGGCAGCTCGGCGGCGATGAGCGGCACCCCCAGGCGCCGGGCCAGGATCTCCGCGGCCTTGCGGCCGTGCGGCAGGGAGATGATCGCTTCGGCCTTCCGGACCTCCCGGAGATGCTGGTAGGGCCGTCCGGAGAGCCAGATGGACGCCGGCTGGAGCCCCACGGCGCGCAGCATGCGCTCCAGCTCCCGCAGGTTGCCCCAATGCTCCCCTTCGTTGCGGTCCATCAGATAGCCGACGAGGGCGACGCGGCCGGCTCTGGGCTTGGCCCCGCGCAGGTCCATGCCGGAGGCCAGGGTCTCCAGGACTCCGGCGTAGCCGTCCAGCCAGTCCCCGGAGATGGCGGAGCGCTGCGGCATGACGAAGGCGGGCTTGTCGCAGCCGGACAAGGCTTCCCGCAGGATCCTTTCGTAGTCGGTCCCCGCGATCGAGCACATCGGCATGGCGCCCATGAAGACCGCGCCGCAGTCGGGGAGGGCGGCGATGCGCCGCAGGGCCGCCGCGATCTCGCCCTCGTAGCTGCCGGAGATGTTGAAGACGTTGACGCCCGTGTGCTGCACGCGGTGCGCGCTGTCGCAGGACAGGAGCGTGGAAAAAAGATCGTGCCGGCCGTGGATGTGCTCGGCCTTGGCGAAGATGCAGCTGGGGCCGTCGCCGAGGAAATAAGCGTCCGGCAGGGCGTTGAGAGCCAGATAGGCTCCCTGGAGATAAGGGATGCTGACGCGGATGCCGATGGTCTCAGTCATGGTTTTTCCTGGGGACCCGCGCCAGGTGCGCCGCGTAGCGGCGGTAGAAGGGCATGCGGCAAGCGGCCAGGAGCTTCTGGAAGGTCCGCTGCGCGCCCGCGAGTCCCATCTCGAAGTCCTTGCTGGCGAAGCGCGCCTTGCCGGCCCGGCTGATGCGCCAGTCGAAGAAGATGTCCGAAAAAACAGCCTGGGCCCGGCTGTCTTTCAGGGCCTGCTCCAGTTCCCACGGACTGCGGAAGGTCGCGACCTGCGCTTCGCGGAGCCCCGCGGGCAGCGTCGGCGCGGCCCCGTGGATGTCGTAATAAAGGAGGTCGATCCCGAAGCCCATTTCCTGGACCATGCTCGCCAAAGGCGCGCCGTAGCCGTAGCGCAAGTGCAGCAGCCTCGGCAGGGTCGCCTCGGAGACCACGAAGGCGAGCCGGCAGCCGGCGGCCTCCCGCCGCATCTCGTTCCAGGACGGCATGAAGCCGTCCCGGGTCTTGCGCCAGGCCGCGGCGAACGCGCCGGTCCGTCCCGTGGCGGCCGCGATGCCGCGCAGGCACTGGCGGGTCCCCTCCAGGCCATAGGGGGCGGGCACGGTCGCGACCGTCCGCGGGGAGCGGGCCAGGAGCTCCCGGATCTTGGTCGGATAAGAAGACCGCTCGCAGAACACCTGCCAGGCCGCCTGGGGCAGGTCCGGGATGCTGGTGAAATCGACGTCGGGCAGCAGGCAGACGTTGACCGTGAGGCCGAGGGCCTCCAGGAACGGGCGCAATTCCGCATCCCGGTAGCGCTTCGGGAAGTGGAAGAGATTGACCGCCGCCTTGTCCCCGGGCCGGGCGAAGAAGCCGGGCTGGCCCAGCACGCGGCGGAAGTGCTCCCCGAAGTTGTCCTGCTGGTCCCGGTCCTTCTGGCTCCAGCTCACCGCGGTCCCGCCCACCTCCCGTTCGCAGCGGCGCGCCAGCCCCTGGAAGTCCTCGCCCATGATGATGGGCGTGCACAGGTGGGTGAAGATGAGGAATTTCCCGGAGGCCGCTTGTCGGCGGACCTCCGCGACCAGGGCATCCGCCCGCGCCCCGGTCCCCAGGATCATGTCCCGTTCCTCGAGCTCGGTCACCAGGTCGGTCCCGGACTGCGAGCGGTCGGGGTCGCCGTCCTCCCCGTCTTCGGGCCAATCCAGGAAGGTCAATTTCCGGAAACTGAGGCGGGGCCGCGCGTAGTAGCACTCGCGGTCGGCGTAAGAGATGTTCACCGTCCCGGCGGGGACGCATTGCGGGACTCCCAGCAGGATGTCGAAATCCTGGTCCGCGAAGAAGTTCCGCCAGCCGGCGCCGAGAAGCCCGAAGGGCTGGCCGACGCAGGGCACCTTGATGGCGTCGCCGGTCTGCTGGGGATCCAATTCTTCGACGAAGGAGCGCGGATCCGCCGTCAGCAGGCGGAGGATGTCCTGAGGCCCGCGCCGGCCGAGCCGAGCCGCGGCGGCCTTGAGCAATCCGGCCACGGCCGGCCTGTCGCCCTGGTCCGCCGCCAGGGCCAGCCGAGCCGTCCGGACGATGGCGCCGGGTGCCGACCGGGGCAGGAGATGGAAGACCAGGCGATGCGAATCGTGGTCCAGGCTCAGACGGAACTGGTCCCGGCCCAGGCCGCAGAACCCTTTCAGCCGCCAGCCCAGATGGGCGGGAAGCCCCAGCCAGCGCGCCATGGCGGCCAGCGCCTGCGGTCCCGCGGAGATGTGCCGTTCCTGGCGCCCCGCCGGAGGCCGCGGCCGCGCGTGGCCGCCGTCGGGCTTGGCCGCGGCTAGGACCTCCGGGGCCTCGCGGTCAGTCATGGGTCCCCCCGGCCCGCCGCGCCGCCCGCGGCATCCGGAGCGCGCCCAAGCCGAACCGGCGGGCATACGCGGCCGGGACCCCCGCGCATTTGAGATCGTAGGCGCAGCGCCGGCAGAGCGGGCGTTTGGCGCGGCCCACGGCGCCGGCCTCGCCGGAAAAATCCTCCGCGTAGCGGAGGCGGTCCTGCGGCAGGTCCCGCGCGGAGGCGTAGCGGCTCGGGCGGCTCAACAGGCACAGCGGGAAGGAGCTCTCCCCGGTGAAGGGCTGCACCGGAAGTCCCTCCCGCTGGCAGCGGGCCACGGCTTGGCGCAGATGGGGGGCCACCCGCTCCAGGTCGACCGTCCAGGACGGGGCCTGCAGATGGCCGATCTCGTTGATCATGGAAAAATAGACGCCGGGGCGGCGCCGGCGGGGGATGTCCGCGCAGAGCCGGCCGAGGAAGCCAATCAGGGCCGGGAGGTCCTGATGGTTGTGCGCGTTGACCACCACATTGACGGTGACGCGGCAAGGCCGGGTGCGGATGAGCTTGCGGAGGCCGGCCACGGCGTCGGGGAAGTGCCCGCGGCTGCCCGTCAGGCGGTCGTAGAGCTCCGGCTTGTGGGAGTGGAACGAGATCATGTAGTCGACGACCCCGAGCCGGACGAGCCGCTCCAGCAGGCCGGCGCGCGCCAGGAGGACCCCGTTCGTCTGCAGTCCGAACCGCCGGAATCCCTTCCGGCGCGCGAACCGGATGATCCGCAGGAGGTTGGGGTCCGCGGTCGGCTCGCCGCCCGAGAGCGTCAGGATCTCGCGCGGGCCCGGAGGCCGGGGCAGGTCCTCCAGGACCCTCTCGATCCGGGCGGGATCGTCGGGGCGCGGCGTCAGGGGCACGAAACAGAAGGGGCAGCGCTGGTTGCAGACGAAGGTGGTGCGCAGCAGGAGCTCGTTGCCGCGACGGCCTTCGTGCCTTTCGGCCGCGGCTGGGCCGGCTCCGGCCTCAGTCCGGCCGCGCAGCCATTCGAGCAGGAGTCCGAGAGCGGCCGAGAATTCCTTGCAATCGGCCTGCTCCTCCGGTCGGAGCCCGGGACCCAGGCTGAAGCGGAGGCGGAACATGGGCACGAGGGACGCCGCGGTCCCGAACGCCGTCCCGTCGCGAGGCTCCAGGGCCAGCTCGAAGAGGGCGCGCCCGGCTCCGGCGCGCCGCACCAGGAATCGGGCTCGGCCGCGCAGCGTCCGGCTGCTCAGGCGCCAGCCGCGCCGGCCCAGCAAGGCTTGGACGGTCCCCACCAGCGTGCCCGGGGCCTCGGGCGGAGAAGACGCCAAGAGCCGGGCGATCTCTTCGGCGCCGCGGGGCCACAGCCCGCCGGCCATCCAAGCGCGGGCCCGCGCCCAGCGCCCGCGGCTCGCGGTCGGGGGCTCCGGCGCGGTCGAGGAAGGTCTGGCCCCGGCGCTAGATTTCATGGTCGCAGCGATCGTGACTCGGGCCCGGGACCGGAATCGGGATTCCCGTCTGGAATATTGTAACATGTTCAGGGAAGGCACATCTCCGAGGGGTTTTACCAGACTCCGACTCCTTGCGCGTCAGCCATCGGGAGACACTTTGAGAGACCGTCTGTCGACGTTGCATCCGCGCGAGTGCCCATGACCCGGCGAGTCCATACCCTGATCCTAGGCGGCGGCCTGACCGGCCTGGCCGCGGCTTGGCGGCTCAAGGGGCAAGGCCTCGCCGATCTGCTCATCCTGGAGCGCGATGAGCGGCCGGGCGGCCTGCTCAAGACCGAGCGCGCCGGCACTGGAGCCGTCGATGACCTGCCCCACGTCTTCTTCACCAAGGACGCCGCCGCCGCCGCCGCGTTCTCCGAGCTGGTTCCGGACGTGTACCGGCACCGCCACCGTCTGGGCGTGCTGTGGAAGGGCGGCTACGTGGACTTCCCGTTCCAGAACCACGTCCACCAGCTGAGCCTGGAGGACCGCCGCCTGGTCCTGCGCGGGCTGCTGCGCTCGCGCGGCGCCGGGAGGCGCGCGCCGCGCAGCCTCGAGGAGCTGGCGCGCCAGACCCTGGGCGATGGGCTGGTGGAGCTCTTCTTCCGCCCCTACAACGAGAAGATCTGGCGGACCCCCCTGGCCGAGATGGACCACCGCTGGCTGGCCGCGAAGATCCGCCTGCCTGACGCGGCGGAGCTGGCCGACAGCATCCTGGGCTCCCGGCGGCCGCTCGCGGCGGTGGCGCCGCACGAGGAGTTCCGCTATCCTCGGCGCGGCGGCATCGAGTCCTTGAGCGACGCCCTGGTCGGGCGGGTGGGGGCGGACTTCCTGCGCTGCGGCGCCGAGGTCAAGGACATCGACCCGCGCCGGCGCGTGGTCCGCACGGACGGCGAGAGCATCCGCTACGAGTCCCTGATCTCCACCCTGCCCATGGAGCGCACCGTGCGCCTGGCCGGGCTCGGCCGCCTGCGGCGGACGGCCGCGCGGCTGCGCGCCACGCAGGTGGTCTGCATCCACTACGTGCTCAAGGCCGCGGACTTGCCCGATTATCATTGGATCTACGTGCCCGACCCGGACCTGCCCTTCTACCGGCTCACCCGCGTGGACCGCATCAACCCCGGGGCGGCGCCGGGCCACCAGGTGCTGCTGGCCGAGTGCGCCTTCCCCGCGCACGCCCCGGCCCCGGACCTCGGCCGGCTGGCCGCAGAGACGACGCGGCGCCTGATCGCCCTGGGGGTCTTCCGCAAGTCCGCGGTGGTGCGGCGCTGGACCTGCTCCTACGCCCCGGCCTATGTGGTGCCTCATCTGGCCCACGGCCCGGACACGTCCCGGCTGCGGCGGGGGCTGCTCGCGGCCGGCATCGTCACGGCGGGCCGGTTCGGCGAGTGGGAGCTCTACAACATGGACCACAGCCTCCAGGCGGGCTTCCGGGCCGCGGCCCGCGTGCTCCGGCCATGATCCCGGTCGTCATCCTCGCGGCCGGAGAGGGCCGGCGCCTGGGGCCTTTGGGGAAGCACTACCGCAAAGTGCTCTTGCCGGTGGGAGACCGCACTCTGCTGGCTCACCATCTGGAGACCTTCGCCGCTCTGGGGGCCAGGCGCTTCGTCCTGGTCGTGGGTCCGGAGTCCGAGGCGGTCACGGCGGAGTCCGGACGGGTCCTGGCGCGCCTGGGCGCCTCCCAGGACGTGGTCCTGCAGACGCGCCGGCTGGGCATCGGGCACGCGGTCCTCTCGGCCGAGTCCGTCCTGCGCGGCGGGCCGTTCGTGCTGGTCCTGGGGGACACCTACTACACGCCCCGGGATCTGGGATCGGCCGCAGCCGCGCTCGCCGCCGGGGAGTATGACGCCCTCCTGTCGGTCCGGACGGTGGCAGACGAGGCCCGGATCCGCAAGGAATGCACCATCGCGCTCGGCCGGGATGGGCTCGTGGAGCGCATCGTGGAAAAGCCGGCCCGGGCCCTGTCCCGGCTCAAGCCCTGCGGGATCTATTTCTTCGGCCCGCGCATCTGGCGGGCCCTGCGCGAAACCCCGCCGTCGTCCCTGCGCAACGAGGTCGAGCTGACCGACGCCATCCAGAGGCTCATCTCCGCGGGCGGCCGAGTCGGATCCAGAGAAACGCTGTTCAGCGACGTGAACATCACCTATCCCGCGGATGTCCTGGAGGCCAATCTGGAGTGGCTGCGCCGGCGCGGGGGCGGGACCTTCGTGGACCCGGCCGCCGTGCTGAGCGAGGGCGCCAGCCTGGCGCAGGCCGTGGTGGGGGCCGGAGCGCGCGTGGGGGCCGGAGCCAGGCTCTCGCGCGCCGTGGTGTTCCCGCACGCGCAGGTCCCGGCGCGGGGCGAGCTCTCGGACGCGCTGGCCGTGGCCGGGGTGGGCACGGTGGACGCGCGCGTCTCCCGGACATGAAGCGCAATATCGTCCTGGTCCAGCCGCGCATCGGGGACATGGACCTTTTCCGGGACCGCCCCACGCCGCCTTTGGGCCTGCTCTGCGCCGCGGCCAAGGTCTCCCCGGAGATCGAGGTCCGCGTGGTGGACCAGCGCACGGCGCCGGATTGGCGCGGCCGGCTGGCCGCGGCCGTCGACCCCGGCACCGTGGCCGTGGGGGTCACGAGCCTGACGGGCCGGATGCTCCGCCATGCCCTGGAGGCGGCGCGGGAGGCCCGGCGCCTGGGCGACGCGCCGGTGGTGTGGGGCGGGGTGCATCCGTCCTTGCTGCCCGGGCAGACGGCCGCCCACGAGCTGGCCGACTTCGTGGTGGAGGGGGAGGGCGAGGAGTCTTTCGCGGAGCTGGTGGGGCGCCTGGCCTCGGGCGCGCGGGCCGACGGCATCCCCGGGGTCTGGTCCAAAGGCGCGGGCGCGGCCGCGGCGCGGCCCCGGGCCAAGCTGGCGGAGCTGGACTCCCTGCCTCCGGTGCGCTACGGCCTGGTGGACATGGAGGACTACATCCAGACCTTCCGGGGCCAGCGGATGTTCTTCTACCAGTCGAGCCGGGGCTGCCCTTGCCGCTGCGCTTACTGCTACAACCGGGTCTTCAACCTGGGCCGCTGGCGGGCCTTGCCGCCGCAGCGGGTGGTCTCCGAGCTGGCCGAGCTGCGCCGGCGCCACGATTTCTCCCTGGTCTACTTCCTCGACGATAATTTCTTCATCGACATGCCGCGGGCGCTGAAGATCCTCTCGGGGCTCAAGGAGCTGGGCCTGGGCTCGTCCTTGCAGGGCGTGGACGTGGAGACCTTGGCGCGCCTCTCGGACGCGGAGTTCGCTTTCCTGGAATCGGCGGGCGTGGAGCGCATCACCATCGGGGTGGAGTCGGGGGTGGACCGGGTGCGCCGCGACGTCCTGCGCAAGGAGGGCGACACGCGCTTGGTGCGCGAGCAGCTGGCGCGGTTCCGGGGCACGGGCATCCGGGTGCTGTGCTCCTTCATCGTGGGCCTGCCGTCCGAGACCTACGAGGAGATGCGCGCGACCGTGGGCCTGGCCATGGACCTCCTGCTCTTGGGAGACAATTTCCGGGTCCCGCAGATCTACAACTACACCCCGTATCCGGGGACCGAGCTGTTCGCGCGGCTGGAAAGCGAAGGGGTCCCGTTCCCGGACCGGCTGGAGGGGTGGGGGGACTACGAGTGGGACTACGCCCAGCCGCGTCCGGGCCAGGCGGCGCTGCGCGACAAGCTGGAGCGCATGTGCTTCTTGAGCAAGTTCCTGGACCGCAAGATGGATGATTTCGCGGCCGGGGGCGGGCTGCGCTCGCTCTACAATCTGTATCGACCGCTCGCCGCGGCCCGGCTCCGTCACGGTCTCCTGAGGCCGCTGCCGGAGCGGTGGTTCTACGATGTGCTCAAACGGGTGGTCCGGTGAGGCCTTGGCTGCGCTCCGTCGCGGGCGGCCTCGCGCCGCTCGTCGCGTCCTGGCTGCCGCTGTACTACATCCAGGTCGTGCATCTGCACTTGATCTTCGGGGCGGCCCGCGCCACGGCCTGGGCGTTCGTGGCAGCCGCGCCCCTGCTGATCTTCGAGACCGCCGCCACCGGGCTGCTCGAGGCGCGCCGCCAGGGCTGGCGGCCGCAGGTCAAGGCGGGACTGGCGGGCCGGTGCCTGTTCCTGACGGCGCTGGCGTATCTGTTCTTCGGGATGACCCTGCGGGCGAAGGGCACTCCGGCCATATTCACGCACTGGATCGGCCTCTGGCCGGGCCATGCCCTGTTCTGCTGGCGGGCCAGCCCCCTGCCGGCGGCGTGCGCCGGCGGCCTGCTCATCCTGGTCTACGCGCGGCTCACCATCCGCCGGCGGCTCTTCCGGCTCAGCACCACCGTGCTTCTGCCCGGCCTGGCCACCCTCCTGCTCTTCGGGCTCTTCTATTTTTATCCCGCCAGCCCGCTGCGGACCTGGGGCGAGCGGCGTCCCCCGGCCGTGGAACGGATCTTCCCGCATGAGCGCTACGCGGGCCTGGACCAGGCTTTGGGCGGCCAGCGGGTGTTCTTCGGGCGGGACCTCGCCGTGCCTCCGGACGACTCCTGGGTCATGGCCAGCCTGGGCGCCACCTACACCGGCCGGGTCTTCGGGCCGGGCCCCAACGACCAGCCCAACCTCATCTGGGCGGATTTGCGGGGCGCGCGCTATCGGGTCTTCCGCGGCGGCGCCGTGCACCGGTTCAGCTCGGGATGTCCGGACCGGATCTACTTCGCGCCCTGGAACGGCGCCCGCCTGTTCGCCTACCGGCCCGGGGCCGACGCTCCGGAGCCGATCGACCTGCCCCCGGAGGTCCTGGGCCGACCGGTGCGGGAGATCTACTCCGTCTGCAACGACTGCCGTCGGGGGCGGGTCTACATCGCCAACAACCTCAACCCCGCGCTCTTCGTCTGGGACAGCGTCCGGCGGCGGCTGGAGCGCACGCTGCCCCTGGCCGGGGTCGCCGGCCTCGAGATGGGGGACAACCTCTGGCTGGTCAAGCGCAACCCCTTCAAGAAGACCCTGCTGCTGCTCATGTTCGAACGCTACAACATCGTGGAGCTGGACGAGGAGAGCCTGGAGCCCCGGAAGTTCGTCGCCTTCCCGAAGGCCGCGGACCTGCCCTGGTCTTTCGAGACCGCCCTGGACCTCGCCCTGTCGGCGTTCATCCCCCTGTCTCCCGGGACGGCGATGGACCTCGCCCTGTCGCCGGATGGGCGCTTCCTCTACGCCCCCTCCTATTACGCCAGCGGGATCCTGAAGCTGGACGCCGAGACCTTGGCTGTCGTCGGCCGCCTGCCGTCTCCCGCCATGCAATGCCGCCGGCTGGAGTTTTCGCCGGACGGCCGCTGGCTTTTCGCCGGCTCCTACATGCGGGGGACGGTCATCGTCTACGACGCGGCCGCGGACCGGGCCGTGCTGTCGTTCTACGTGACCCCGAAGGTGGAAGCGCTCTTCGCCACCAAGCGCTATCTCTACATCCTGGGCGCGGAGGGGATCTTCCGCGTCGCGCTGGACTCCATCGGCGACATGGTCCGGGACGCTCCCGGTCGAGCCCGATGACCGGCCGGGGGCTGTCCCATCGGCAGTGGCGGATATCCCGCTGGTGGGGTTTCCGGAAGCACCTCCTGAGGTGGGCCTGCGACGGCCGACGGATCGGGAATCTGCTCCGGCTGGGCTACTCCCGGCTGCTGCGCGCGCCGCGTCCGAAAGGCCTGCCCGTCATCGTAGGGATCGAGCCGACGAGCCGCTGCAACCTCGCGTGCCCCATGTGCCATCGGACCTACCATCCGCGCGCCCGGGAGACCGACCTGTCCTTCGCGGACTATCGCAGGATCATCGACGAGATCGGAGCGACCTTGCTCTGCGTCTTCTTGTGGAACCTGGGCGAGCCGCTGCTCAACGAGGATCTGCCCCGGATGGTCGCTTATGCCCGAGACCAGGGCATCCTGACGATGGTGAGCACCAACGCCTGCTTCCTGCGGCCGAGCGCCGCCGCGGAGCTCATCGCCGCGGGGCTGGACCAGCTCATCGTGTGCCTGGATGGCGGCACCCGCGAGACCTATTCCCGGTACCGGCCCGGGGCGGATTTCGATGCCGTGGTCGGCAATGTGAGGGAGCTCGTCCTGGAGAAGCGGCGGCGCGGCAGCGCCCTGCCGTTCGTGGAGCTGCAGTTCCTGGTGATGCGGGACAACGAGCATGAGATGGAGGCCGTGCGCGCGCTGGGCCGCGGCCTGGGGGTGGACCAGGTCTCCTTCAAGAAGGTCGAGATGCCCGAGGCGGGATTGCGGGACGGGCTGTTCCCCAAGAACCGGGATCTCGTGCTCGGCGTCTACAAGGACGACCAGAGCCGGCGGCCCTGCTTCCGGCCCTGGTATTCCTCCCTGATCGGCTCGGACGGCACGGTGCTGGCCTGCTGTCATGATTTCCTCCCGCGGCACGCGCTGGGCAACGCGCTGGAGCGGCCGTTCCGGGAGATCTGGGAGAGCCCGCGCTACGAGGCCTTCCGGAGCCGGGTCCTGGAGGGCGGCCTGGACATCTGCGCCGAGTGCCCGGCCGCGAACTTCGACGGCGATTACAGCGTCTCTTAGCGCCGCGTCGCCGCCACGGCTTCGAGCTCGATCCGGAGCTCCGGACGACAGACATCGGCCAGGACCGCGAGGACCGGGAAGTCCGGCAGGCGCAGCAGGCGGCGGGCCCTGAGGAAGGCCGCGTGGGCGCGGCGGTCCTTGCAGAACAGAACCGCGGAGCCGATGTCCTCCAGCCCCGCCCCGTTCTCCTCCAGGAGCGCGGCGACGTTGAGCAGCGTCTGCAGGCTCTGCTGCGCGGGGTCTCCCAGGCCGACGCTGCGCCCCGCCGGGTCGATGCTGGCGGTCCCGGAGACGTGGATGGTCCGGCGGGGACCGTCGGGGAGGACGACGGCGCGCGAGAAGGCGGAGCCGTAACGGGGCGCGGGCCCCTGGCGGGAGCTGCGCCGCACGCGCCGCACCCCGGCCCCGCCGCGTACGGCGAGTACGTCCATGACGCAATCCCCGCGGCCGCAGAAGCCCCCGATGCCGGTGCTGGCCGGCGCCAGGTCCCGGAACCGTCCGCCGAAGAAGCCCGGGCCGCGGTAGAGGGCGCTGCGGACCTGGTTGAACTCGCCGTACCAGTCGAGGATGCGCCGCAGATAGATCCAGGTCCTGACGACCTGGGAGAATTCGAAGCCGTGCCGCCGGAGCGCGGACCGGGCCTTGAGGAACATGCCGCGGGCTTGGTCGGCGCGCCGGGCCGGCCAGGTCCCGTCCGGGGCGGCTCCCGTGATGGCGGGCAGGTAGAGGAATTCCCGCGGGCCTTCCGTCCAAAGGCGTCCCCAGCCTCCGGGATGGCGGAGAGTCTCCACCCGGCGCGGGGTCCGGACCGCCCACATCTGCACCCCCGCCAACCCGGCGCCTGAGGCCGGCCGGCCTTCCAGATAGCTGACGGGGAGGGACTCGTCGAGCCCGCGGGCCTGGAGCGCGGACTTCCGGGCCCGCAGGACCGCCGGCCGCTCCCGGTCCAAGCCATAGATCTTCTCCTGGACCGGTTCCAGGCCTTGCGCGGCCAGGATCGCGCCGATCCGGGAGTAGAGGCTCCGCGCGGCGGCGGCGGCGGAAAGACCGGGCGGCGCCGAGGCGGTGAGATAACAATCCGTGTGTCCGCCTCGGGAGGCCTCTCGGACGCGCAGCGATGGGGGGGCGCTCACAGCGGGCCTATTATACTATGTTCATTTGCTATCATCTTTTCGTGCCCGGCTAGACGGTGGCCTCCCGCACAGGCGCCGTGGCGCGGAGAGCCCGGATGAAGGTCCTCTTCCTTTCCACGAACGTCAACACCTACCACACCAACTGCGAGCTGTTCCCTCTGGCGGCCGGCACTTTGGCGGCCTACCTCAAGCAGTCCGGCCACGAGTGCCGCGCCTTCACCGCGGTGCGCACCGACGAGTTCCCGCGGCTGCGCCAGGTCCTCGAGGAGTTCAAGCCCGACGCGGTCGGCTACAGCGTCATCACCTGCCAGGCTCCCAACATCCCTTTGCTGGCCCGCATCGTCAAGGACTGGGACCCCAAGGTCCCCTTCCTCTGCGGCGGCGCGCACCCCGCGCTGGCCCCGGAGGAGGTCCTGGCCATACCCGGCGTGGACATCGTCTGCGTGGGCGACGGCGAGGTCTCCTTCAAGGAATACCTCGACGGCCTCTCCCGCGGCGAGCGCCGCACCGACATCCCGGGCTTCTGGTTCAAGCAGGCCGACGGCTCCATCGCGCGTAACAAGGCCCGCCCCTTCTTCCAGGACCTCGACAGCCTGCCCTACCCGGACCGCGAGATCGTGGATTTCCCGGCCGTGCTCAAGTCCAACACGGGCGTCTTGTGGATGCTCGCCAGCCGGGGCTGCAAGTGGAGCTGCTCCTTCTGCAGCGTGCCGCGCCTGCGCGAGCTCGCCGAGGGGGAGTACATGCGCCTGCGCGGCGTGGACCACGTGCTCGGCGAGATCCGCGCCTGCGCGGCCAAGTATGATTTCAAGACCATCTCCTTCCGCGACGACACCTTCACCTGGAACAAGCAGTGGACCCTGGAGTTCTGCTCCAAGTACGCCAAGGAGTTCGGCCGGCGCTGGCCGCTCATGTGCCTGACCCGGGCCGACTCGCTCGACGATGAGATTGCCGCGGCCCTGGCCCAGGCCAACTTCCAGGACGTCTGGCTGGGCTTCGAGAGCGGCAACGACCACATCCGCAACGAGGTCATCAACAAGGAGCTCAAGGCCGAGCAGTTCCTCTCGGCCTGCGACCTTCTGGGCCGCCGCGGCATCCGCATCTGCACGCTCAACATCGTGGGCTCCCCGGACGAGACCCCGGAGATGTTCCAGCAGACCATCGCGGCCAACCGCAAGGTCTACTCCAAGTATCCGATCTTCGCCATCGGCGGCGGCTCCGCGCCCAAGGTCTTCATCTACGACCCCTGCCCGGGCAACCCGCTCTACGAGCTCTGCCGCAGCAAGGGCTGGCTGCGCGAGGAGAACCGCCGGGTGGGCTTCCGGGTCAACATGGACCCCTGCGTGGAGATCCCCACCTTCCCCAAGGAGCGGGTGGTCCAGGAGTACCGCCGCTTCCGCTACAACGTCTACAAGGGCCACCACAATGCCATCGCCTTGTTCTACCTTCTCTACGACAGCCGCGCCGTGGAGCTGCTGCGGGCCGTGCTGCCCACCAAGCAGATCTACGCGGCGCTCAAGCTGGCGATCAGCTTGGTGGACCGCCGGCAGGGAGAGGTCAACATTGACCTCAGCGTCCACTGACGCCCCTCTGACCTTCTGCGTCAGCCGGAGGCTGCGCGTCCCGGCCGAGGCGGTGTGGCGGGAGATGGCCCGGCCGGGGCACCTGGCGGACTGCCATCCCTTCTGCGCCCGCAATGTGCCGGAGCGCTGGCCCGGCGTGGGCGCGCGCGACTCGGTGCACTACCACAACGGCCGGCTCCACCACCGGAACTTCACGGCCTGGCAGGAGGGGCGCTCCTACACGGTGGTGGTCACGGATCCCTTCGAGCGCCGCGTGCTGGAGGCGGAGTTCTCCGTGGCGCCGGCGCCGGACCGGCCTTCCGAGAGCGTGATGCGCGTGGCGGGCCGCGGCCTGCCCGGCCGGCGCCTGCCCGGCCCGCTGCGCCGGCTCGTCTGGCGGTTCGGCGAACGCGCTCTCATGGAGCGCTACTTCGACCATGTGATCCGGGGCTTCGAGCACCACCTGCTCACCGGCCAGCGCGTGCGCCGCAATCAGTTCGGCTGGGTGCCGGGGTTCTCGTGAGCTCTCCCCTGCGGGTCCTCCTCGTCAAGAGCCGCAGCCTGGCCTCCAAGGTGACGGGCACGACGCCGCCGCTGGGGCTGATGTGCCTGTCCTCCTACCTCAAGCAGCAGCGCGGGGCCCTCACGCGCATCCTGGACGTGAAGTTCTCGCGCGACCCGCGCGCCGCGGTCACGGACGCGGTGCGCGAGTTCGCCCCGGACCTGGTGGGCCTCAGCGGCCTGACCGCCGAGGCGCGCCTGATGCACGAGGCGGCGCGCCTGGCGCGCGAGGCGCGCCCCGGCGTCCCGGTCGTCGCGGGCGGGCCGCACGCGACCTCGGACCCGGAGGAGCTGCTCGCCGATCCCGCGATCGACGTCGCGGTGCGGGGCGAGGGGGAGGAGACCCTCCTGGAGCTCTGCGACCTCGTGGCCGGACACGGCCCGAAGTGGGCGGAGCCCGAGCGGCTGCGGGGCGTGCGCGGCATCGCCTACCGCCCGGCGCCGGGCGCGGCGGCCCGCACCCCGGAGCGGCCCTTCATCGCGGACCTCGACCGCCTGCCCTTCCCGGATTGGGACGCCGTGGACCTGAGGCGCTTCTGGAGCCGGCCCTCCATGGCCACCATCGGCATCCGCCCCTACGCCACGATGTTCACCTCGCGCGGCTGCCCCTACCACTGCACCTACTGCCACGGCCTTTTCGGCCGGAAGTTCCGCGCGCGCTCGCCGCAGAGCGTGGTGGACGAGGTGGCCGAGCTCTTCCGGCGCTACGGGCCGCTGGACCTGGAGTTCCTCGACGACATCGCCAACTTCGACGGTCCGCGCCTCAACGCCATCTTCTCGGGCCTGCTGGCCCGCGGCCTGCATCCGCGCATCAGCTTCCCCAATGGGATCCGCGCGGACCTCCTGGAGCGGGAGACCATCGAACTCTACTGCCGCGTCGGGGCCGGCGAGGTCTCCGTCCCGGTGGAGACGGCCTCGCCCCGGCTGCAGCGGCTCATCCACAAGAACCTCGACCTCGACCGCGTGCGCCGCAGCATCGACCTGCTCGTCGACCACGGGGTGTTCACGCGGGGCTTCTTCATGCTGGGCTTCCCCACGGAGACCAAGGCCGAGATGCTCTCCACCATCCGTTTCGCGACCCGCTCCCGCCTGCACCTGGCGCTCTTCTTCGCGGTGAACCCGTTCAAGGACACCCCCATCTTCGCCGAGTACGCCAGCCGAGGCCGGCAGCCCCGGGGGGCGGCCACCGCGGACTACGAATACTTCGGGGCGCCCTTCAACGGCAGCGAGGTGTCGGACACGCTCTTCCGCTGGCTGTACCGCAGCGCCTACTACCGCTTCTATCTGGACCCCGTGCGCGCGGCGCGCATCGTGCGCGACCGCGGGTACTGGGCCGACATCCCCAAGCGGGTCAGCCGGCTGTTCTGCAACCTCACTTCCTTCCGCAAGGTGGACGAGGGCGACGCGCGCGCCTGGGACCCGGAGCGCTGGTAGCCCAGCCATGGCCGATCTCCTCTTCCTGCAGCCCCTGCGCGTCTACAAGCGCTGGCCCATGCCCGAGGACTTCACCGGGCTCATCAGCAGCGTGCCCACCTTGGCCCTGGCCCAGCTGGCCGGCTGCCTGCCCGGCCATCGTCACGACCTGGTCGACGGCATCGCGCGCGAGTACTCCCTGCGCGAGCTCGACGCGCGCGTCGCGCGCGCCGACCTGGTGCTGGTCAACGCCCATTCCAGCATCGGCGCGCTCAACGTCGAGGCCAACCTGCGGCGCATCAAGGACAAGTTCCCGGACAAAAAGGTCGTGCTGGGCGGCCACCACGCCACGCTCTACGACCGGGAGTGGGTGGCGCGCGGGGCCGACTTCGTGGTGCGCAACGAGGGCGAGCAGACCGTCTCCGAGCTGGTGGCGGCTTTGGCCGCCGGCGGCGACGGCGCCGCGGTCGCGGGGCTGACCTGGCGCGACGCCTCCGGCGCGGCCCGGCGCAACCCGGACCGCGAGCTGGCGCCGGACCTCGACCGCCTGCCTATGCCCGACTGGCGCATCCTGGACCCCAAGCTCTACGGCCTGCCCCTGCCGGGCCGCGGCTGGGCGACCTGCGTGGAGACCTCGCGCGGCTGCGACCACGGCTGCACCTTCTGCGCGGCCTCGCGCATGTGGCGCAACCGGCAGCGCTACAAGAGCGTCGAGCGCGTGCTCGAGGAGCTGCGCCTCCTGCGCGGACTGGGTTTCCGCAAGCTCTGGGTGGTCGACGACAACTGGGGCGGCGACCCGGACCGCGCGGCCCGGATCTGCGAGGCCGTCCTGCGCGAGAAGCTGGACCTGAGCTGGATGTGCTTCACCCGCGCCGACACGGTCTCCCGCAACCCGGGGCTCTTCGCTCTGGCGGCGCGCGCCGGCCTGCGCCACGCTTTGGTGGGCTTCGAGTCCAGCCTGGCCAAGTCCCTGCGGGGCTTCGCCAAGGGCACGGACGGCTCCGATTACGCCGCGACCTCCGCGATCCTGCGCCGCAATAAGATCTTCATCGGCGGCTTCTTCATCGTGGGCTGCCACGGCGAGACGCGCGCGCAGACCGCCGAGGTCCTTGCGGCCGCGGCGGAGCTGGCCGACTACCCCATCGTCTCCATCTTCGAGCCGCGCCGGGGCACCGCGGACTTCGAGCGCATCGGCCGGGCCGAGGACCTGCCCAGCGCGGACATGTTCTACCACAACACCACCCACGCCCTGCCCTCGCTGCGCGAGGGGCTGATGCGGCAGTACCGCGCCTTCTACCGGGGCTTTTTGCTGCACCCGCGTCAGCTGGGCCAGTTCGCCTGGGGCACCCCGGCCCAGCGCAGCTTCTACCGCTTCCTCTTCGCGGGCATGGCGCGCTCCCTGCTCAACGTCACTCCGGCCAAGCTGCGCCGCCCTTGGGAGATGGTCCTGGACATCCGGGACTGATGCCATGCGCGTCCTGATCCTGACTCCCTACGGACTGTACCGGCGCTGGCCCACCACGCCGGACACCACCAAGATGGTGACCAACGGCGCGCCCGTGACCATGGCCCAGCTGGCCGCGGCCCTGCCCGGCCACGAGGTGCGCATCTTCGACGGCAACGTCTACCGCCCGCCCCTGGCCGAGTTCGTGTCTTTGCTGCGCTGGGCGGACGTGCTGGCCATGAACGTGATGAGCTCCTACGCCGCGCTCAACACCGAGCTCAACGTCCGCTTCATGCGCCGCGTGGCGCCGGGCCGCCCCATCGTCCTGGGCGGACACCACGCTACCTTCTGCGCCGAGGAGTGGCTGGCGCGCGGCGTGGACGTGGTGGTGCGGCGCGAGGGCGAGGTCACTCTCGCGGAGCTCATAGAGGCTTACGCGGCGGGGCGCGACATCTCGGACATCGCGGGCATCTCCCTGCTGCGGGAAGGCCGCGTGCGGCACAACCCGGACCGCGCCTTCGTCGCGAGCCTGGACTCTTTGCCCCTGCCGCGCTGGGACCTGGTGGACTGGTCCGGCTACAACCTCTTCCTGCGCCGGCGGGGCAAGGCGGCCTGCCTGGAGACCGGCCGCGGCTGCCTGCACGCCTGCCAGTTCTGCCAGGTCAGCCCCATGTGGAAGCGCACGCACCGCTGGAAGTCTCCGGCGCGCGTGCTGCAGGAGCTGCGCGACCTGCACGGCCGCGGGGTGCGCCAGCTCTTCGTGGTGGACGACGACTACGGCGACCAGGCCGATGCGGCGCGCCAGCATGCCCTCTACGACGCCTGGCAGGCCAGCGGCCTCGATTTCGAATGGGGCACCTTCCTGCGGCCGGACTACGTGCTGCGTAACCCGGACCTCATCGCGCGCGGCGCGCGCCTGGGACTGTGCTACGCCTGGCTGGGCTTCGAGACGGTCTCGCCGGGCTGGCTGCGCGCCTACGCCAAGGGCTTCTCGGAGCCGGGCGACCCGCTCGCCCACTACCGCGAGGTCTACCGCATCCTGCGCGACAACGGCGTCATGGTCAACGGATTCCTGGTGGTGGGCTATCCCGGCCAGACGGTCGCGGACATGCAGGAGAGCCTGGACGCCTTCCGCGCCTACTGCGACTACCCGGTGGTGACCTTCTACAAGCCGCTCAAGGGCACCGCGGGCTACCGCCTTTGCGAAGAGCAGGGCCTGCTGGCCAAGGACACCTTCTACCACGACTCGCAGGCGACGACCGTGAAGGGCAGCGAGGGCCTGCTGCCCGTCTACAACCGGTTCTTCCTCAAGCTCCTGGCCGACCCCGCCAACCTCTGGCGCTGCCTGGCCAGCCCGCGGCGCCTGGAGCGCGACATGCTCCGGGCGGTGTACTCCTGGTTCGGCGGCAGCGTGGTCCGCAACTTCTCCTGGGACGGTTTCGCGGACTGGGTCGCGCTCAAGACCAACCGGGGCGAGACGCCGCAGGGGCTAATCGACCGCCTGACGCGCAAGTACCTCGACGACTCCTACGTCGGATCCCTGGCCCGGCGCTTCGGCCCCGGGCAGCCTCCGGAGCGCTGAGCCATGGCCCGGGTCCTCCTTTGCACCACGCCGCGCCAGCCCTTCCACACGCTGACGGCGCTGTTCCCGGACCTCTCCCCGCACGGCCTGCAGGTCTTGAGCGCCGTGCTCAAGCGCGACGGCCACGAGGTGCGCATCGCGGACGTCGAGCACCTGCCGCCCTACCCGCCGCTCCTGCGCGGGCTGCTGGATTCCTTCCGGCCCGACGTGGTGGGATTCTCGAACAACTGCCTGCCCAACACCCCGGTCATCCTGCAGGTGGCGCGCCGGGTCAAGGCCGACCACCCCGGCGTGAAGCTCATGGCGGGCGGCGAGGTCCCCACGCAGCGGCCCGAATACTTCCTGCAGGGCGAAGACGCCGTGATGGACGCCGTCTGCATCGGCGAGGCCGAGAACTCCGTCTCGGCCCTGGCCGAGGCTCTGACCGGCCAGCGGGACCGCGCCGCCGTGCCGGGCATCGCCTATCCGGACGGCCGCGGCGGCCTGCGGCGCACCCCGCCCGCGCCCCCGGTCGCCGACCTCGACTCGCTGCCCATGCCTGACTGGGCCGGCACGCTCAAGCCGGCGCCGTTCTCGAGCGGGCTCTCGGCTTCGGTGGAGACCGCGCGCGGCTGCCCCTACGCCTGCTCGTTCTGCTCGATCCCCGGCTACTTCGGCCGCGAGCCGCGGTTCAAGTCGGTGGGCCGCATCCTGGCCGAGCTGCGGCATCTCAAGAGCCTGGGCGTCACGGAGGTCTCCTTCATCGACGACTCCTTCGCCACCGACATCCCGCGCGCGCAAGCGCTGTTCACGGGCATGCTCGCCGAAGGGCTCGGTCTGCGCTTCGGCATCCAGATCCGCGCGGACATCGTGGCCCGCAACCCCGGACTCATGGCCCTGGCGGCGCGGGCCGGGCTCTTCCTCGCCGTGGTGGGCTTCGAGGGCTACTCGGCGCGCGCTCTGAAAGATGCCAACAAAGGCAGCTCCCGCGCGATCAACGAGGCGGCCTCGCGCCTCCTGCGCGGGCTCGGGGTCTGCGTCTACGGCACGCACATCTTCGGCGGGCCGGGCATGCGCGCCAGCGACAACCTGCTCACCTTTGTGCTGGGCCGGCGCAACTCCGACGTTTTCCGCATGACCATCTACACCCCGCTGCCGGGATCGCCCGCCTTCGCCGAGCTGGAGCGCGCCGGCCGCATCCGCACCCGCGACCCGCGCGACTACTACTACGGGACCTACGTCCTCGACGACGGCCACGACCCCGCGCTGGTCAAGCTCGGCTACTTCGGGCTGCAGCTCCTGCACTACGCCCTGCCGGGCACGGCGTTCAAGGCCCTGGCCGCGCGCCACGCGGTGGTGCGCGCCTTCAACCGCCGCGCCTACCGCGGCGCCTGCGAGTTCGTGGTCGGACAGGTCTTGGCGCTGACTGGCTTTGCGTCGGAAGCGAGGAAGCCGTAGCATGCATCCCTGGCGACCGGGCCTGGGGCGGTCCGTTCTGCTGGCCCTGCCCATGGCGCTGCTGACCGCTCTCCTCTTCTTCCGAGGACCGGCGGCCGCAGACCCTTTCCAGGGCGCCGCTCGGGCCCTGGTCTTCGCCTTTTTCAACGCGATGTTCTTCCTCATGCTTCACACCGGCAAGACCGACCGCTGGCGCGCCGCGGGCTTCATCGTCTATGCCGTCCTGTTCGCGGTCTCCTTCATCAGCCGCCACATCGAATCCCGCGGCACCGTGGTGCTCACCGAGGCCGTCTGGTTCAAGGGCGGATTCCCGTTCTGCCACATCCTCATCCCCATGACGCTCCTCCCTGCCGCCCTCAAGGGCCTCATCATCTTCCCCAGCACCATCCTGGGCTCGCCAGCGGCGGTCGCCTCCATCCTCCTGGTCTGGATCGGCGTCTCTTTGACTCTGGGGCGGGGCTGGTGCGGCTGGGGCTGCTTCTTCGGAGGCCTGGACGATGGATTCTCCCGCATCCTCGACCGCCCCGTGATCAAGGACCTCGGCGCCCGCTGGACCGACCTGCCCTTGGCTATCCTGCTGATGGCCGTGCTGTCTTCGGCCGCGATGCTCCTTCCGACCTATTGCATGTGGGCCTGTCCCTTCCGGGTCATGGCCGAGCTGGATCCCCCGACCACCCTGGGCAATGTGGCCCAGGATGCGGTCTTCGTGATGATTTTCCTAGCCTTCATCGTGGTCCTGCCTCTGCTCCTCAAGCGCCGGGCGCAATGCGCCATGCTCTGTCCGTTCGGAGCCTTCCAGAGCGGCGCCAACTGGATCAGTCCTTTCGAGGTGCGCATCGACGCCGGGACATGCACGAAATGCCGGCTCTGCATCCAAGGCTGCCCGACCTTGGCTCTGACGGACGAAGCCCTGGCGCGCGGACACAGCAGCGCGACCTGCCTCAAATGCGGCAAATGCGTGGACCTTTGCCCGCAAGGGGCCGCGCGCTTCCATATCAAGGGGACCGCGCCGGACGCTTCCCCCGAGCTGGCCCGGCTGTTGTTCCTTTATCCGGCCGCTTTCCTTCTGGCCGCGATGGCCAACGGCTTCGCTCAAGACGGCCTGGCCCGGCTCCTGCGTCTGGCCGCCACGGGCAGGATGTGGTGATGAGTCGAGGCCGGGAGGTTTTGGGCTACGTGGGCGCGGCCCTGGCCCTGCCCGTGGTCCTGGCGGTCTTCCTGGGCCGGGAGCCTTTGAGCCGCGCTCTGGCGGGGACCGCGGGCCTGCGCATCTCCCCCCTGTTCACGGGGGGAGACGTCGCGACGATCCGCGACCATGGCTCCTATCGGACCATCGTCCATCGTCCCGTCTTCCTCGGCCTGCTCCGCCAATCCCGGCGCGGCTTCGTCCAGGTGGACTGGGAGCCGACGACCGGCTTGCCCTGGATCATCTCCGAGGAGGTCTCCGGCCTGGACGGGGGGCAGGCCGGCTTCCGGATCCGCCTGGACACGCGCTCGGGACAGGCCGTCCTCGGGCCCGGAGCGGAGGCGGGGCAAGGCCTGGAGTCGGTGCGGCCCCGCGACGGCGGCTGGACCGTCCGAGTCTGGCTGCGGCGCTGATCAGCGCTCGGCCCGGCACGGCGCCGGGGCGGGCGTCGTGCCGCCAGCCTGGAGGAACGGGCGCAGCAGCTCGAAGGCGGGCGCCGCGGCCATGGTGGTCGCCACGGCCATCAGGACCAGCAAGGTGAAGAACGTCGGCGTGATGAGCCCGCGCTCCAGCCCGATGTTGAGCAGGATGAGCTCCATGAGCCCGCGCGCGTTCATGAGCGCGCCCACGGCCGCGGATTCGGCCGCGGGCAGTCCGCCGGCCCGGGCCGCCAGAGCGCAGGCCGCGCCCTTGCCCGCGGTGGCGACCAGGAAGATGGCCGCGGCCGTGGCCCACATCCCGGGCGAGGAGAGCAGGCCCAGGCGGGTGTTGAGGCCGGAGAAGGCGAAGAAGAGGGGCACGAGGAGAGCCGTGGTCACCGGCTCGATCTTGGCGCGCAGGGCGTTCGCGAAGGGGCCGCGCGGCATGGCCACACCGAGCAGGAAGGCGCCGAAGACCGCGTGCAGGCGGATGGAATCCGCGTACCAGGCCGCCAGCGCCAACGCGACGCAGACCACGGGCAGGGCGCCCGGCCCGAGCGCGGCCTCCGGGCGGCGCGAGACGAACCAGCGCGCGGCTGGCCGCACGGCCCAGAAGACGACGGCGGCATAGGCGAGCCCGCCGCCCACGGCCAGGACCGCGAGCCTGGGAGCGGACTCGAAGCCGGCCAGGATCACGGCCAGCAGCGACCAGGCCGCCGCGTCGTCGAAAGCGCCCGCGCCCAGGACCAGCGTGCCCAGGCGCGTGCCGCTCAAGCCCCGTTCCATGATGATGCGCGCCAGCACCGGGAAGGCCGTGATGCACAGGGCGGCCCCGGTGAAGAGCATGGCCTCCAGGCGTCCGACCCCGGCGCCGAAGTAGGTCGCGGCGGGGGTCAGGCTCGCGCCCAGCCAGGCGCCCAAGGCCAGGGGGGCGGCGATGCCGGAGAGCGAGACCGCCGCGGAGCGGCGCCAGCCCGCGGCCAGCAGGTCGGTGCGGAACTCCAGGCCGACGACGAACATATAGAGCGCCAGCCCCATCTGGCTCGCTGCGGACAGGGCCGCCAGTCCCGCCCGGGGAAAGAGCCAGGCGGAGGCTCCCGGCCAGAGCCAGCCCAAGAGGGACGGCCCCAGAAGGATGCCCGCGACGATCTCGCAGACCACGGGCGGCTGGAAGGCCCGCCGTCCCAGCCAGGTCAGGACCCGGCAGGCCGCCAGCACGACGGCCAGCTGGAGGAACAATCGGGTCGAAAGCTCCATGTCGGCCGATATGATACCGTATTTGCGCCGTCCGAAAGCGGCGCGCGGAAACTGTGCTATCATCTCACGGTGAGCCGCTGGACAAGCGCGGCGCTGCTCCTCGCGACGGCGACCGCCGCATCCTCGCTCTTCGCCGAGGCCTCGGCCCGGCCGGGGCCCCCGGATTCCGAGAGCATCCGCTACGTGACGGCCGGCGATTACCTCGTGCCCGGCCGGACCTTCCGGGCCGCGGAGTTCGTCGCGGTGGTCGCGGGGCTGCCCGCCTGGCGGGAGACGGACCCGGAGCTGTACCGGCGGGTCCGGGGGTCTCTTCTGGAGCGCCTCCCGGCCCAAGCCGGGCCGCTGATGGACTACCTCGCCCCCTACGCCTCGGACCCCTGCCTGAGGCGTCGCGTGAGGATGAACCTGGAGCGGGCGAGCTTCCAGGACTTCTATCAGAGGACGGTGGAGGCGGGGGCCCGGTTCGGGCAGGCCTGCGGGGACCTGCGGCGGACGGATTACCGTTCGGCCCGCGCGCACCTCGATGAGGCGCTCGCGCTGTCCCCGGACTTCCTCGACGCGTACCGGCATCGGGCGATCGTGGAGTCGCTGTCGGGGGAGGATGAGAAAGCCGGGGTGGACTACCGGGAGGGGCGCAAGACCGTGAAGGATGACCGGGAGGTCCCGGCCGGCGCCTGCCTGTGTCTTCCCGGCTTGGCCGCGGCGAGCGGGCGCCTGGAAGAGAGGATGCGCCGAGGGGAGGCCCTCACGGGAGAGGGCATCGCCTTGTTCCTCAAAGGGGAGCGGCCGGCGGCGGCGCGCAAGTTCGATGAGGCGGTCGCCTCCAACCCGGGGGATGCTCAGGCGTACCAGAGCCGGGCGGTGGTGCGGGAGGCCTCCGGGGATGAGGGGGGGGCCGCGGCGGATTACGAGAAGGTCGCGGCGCTTTCGTCGAGGCAGCCGGAGTCCCGGGCCTCGGCTTGGCTGAGCCTGGCGCGGCTGCGCGAGCAGGCCGGAGACCCGGCCGGAGTCGAGCGCGACCTGGCCAACGCCTTGAGCGCGGCCCCGGCCGACTGGCCGGACCGAGGCGCGGCCCGCCGCCGGCTGACCGCGTTGTCGTCGCGGCGCCGGGTCCGCGGCCTTCTGGCGAGTCTGCGGTCCGGGCCGCCGCGCCTGGCGAGAGCCGCCCGGGACCGCGTCCGGGCCGGGAGCGCCGCCGTCTGGGGCGGCCTCGGGTCGGCGGGGCGCGGGGGCCGGAGGGCCGCGGCGTTCCTCCGGGGAGCGCTGGCGCGCCGGGTCCGCGGATTCGTGTCGGGCCCGTGGAGCGCCCTGCGCCGCCGGACGGCGGCCCTGCCCGGCCGCATCGCGGCGCGGGGAGATTCCCTCCGGCGGGCTGGGGCGGACCTGGCACGGCGCTCGCGGCAGCGGGTCCTCTGGCTGTGGTCGGGATCCAGCGTCCGCATCCTTTCCCCCTTCGACGGCACGGTCTTTCCCGCGGACATCCGCTCGCCGGAGATCCGCTGGGAGGATTATGACCCGCAGAACAAGGTCTGGCTCATCCAGGTCTCCGTCCCGGAGGCGCCGCCCGCCGTCGAGGCTTTCACCGAGGACCGGCAGTGGACGCCGCCGCGCGACGTCTGGGAGACCATCAAGAAGGCTTCGCTGGGCCGGTCGGCCCGGCTCGCCGTCTACGGGCTCAGATCCCGGAGCGCGCCGTACCGGGGGAGCTCGCGCGTCGCCTTCACCACCTCCCGGGACGAGGTCGGCGCGCCCATCTTCTTCCGCGCGGTGCCTACGCCCTTCCCGCCTCCCAAGGATTACGTCAAGGTGAAGTGGAAGCTCGGCCGCGTGTCGTCCTATGATCCGCCGCGGGTCGTCATGCAGAAGCAAGCCCTGTGCTACAACTGCCACGCCCTGTCGCTGAACGGGAAGACCTTGGGATTCGAGGTCAACCCGCTCGTCCACGGTCAGGAAGACCGCGGCGGGTATCTGCTCTACCAGGACCCAGGGAAAACGGTGGTCTGGCGGCGGGCGAATTATTTCGATTGGAACGATTACGCTCCCGCGGCGGAGCGCCGGGGCGTGCAGGGGTTCCGGTCCGAGGTGTCGCCGAACGGGGACTACGTCGTGACGAGCGGCAAGGCCATGACCAGCGTGACCTTCAACCCCTGCCGGGACCTGGTCGATCGCGACCGGGGCGGATCCTGCCAGGGCCTGTTCGACTACTCCCTGGTCACCAAGGGCATCCTGCTGTATTATTCGACCCGGGAGAAGGTCATCCGGGCCCTGCCCGGGGCGGACGACGAACGGTTCGTGCACATGCCCACATCGTGGAGCCCGGACGGCAAGTCCATCCTCTTCGCCCGCGCTCCGATCACCCCCCAATTCGATGAATTGAACCGCCATCCCATGAGCGATGAGGTCCTCAGAAGACATGTCAAGCTGGGGCTGCGGGAGCTGGATCGGATCTACCCCATGAAGTACGACCTCTACCGCATCCCGTTCAACGGCGGCCAGGGCGGGGTGGCGGCTCCGGTCGCGGGGGCCTCGCGCAACGGCAAGAGCAACTACGGCGGCAGGATCTCGCCCGACGGCAAATGGATCGTCTTCACGCAGAGCGCCAGCGGCCTGATGTTCATGCGGTCGGACAGCGAATTGTACATCGTCCCCGCCGGGGGCGGGAAGGCGCGCCGGCTCAAGTGCAACCGTCCGGGGGGCAATTCCTGGCACAGCTGGTCGCCGAACAGCCGCTGGCTGGTCTTCTCGTCGAAGGCGTATGGCCCGAAGACCGATCTGGTCCTCACGCATATCGACGAGAACGGCGATGATTCTCCGCCCGTGGCGCTGACTTCCATGAGGGACGGATCCGGACTCGCCGCCAATCTCCCCGAGTTCTTCAACATCCAGCCCGGCCGACTCGAGGCGATCATCCCGCGCTTCGATTCGCAGCTGCGCTGAGCCGATGCCGGAGGAGACATGACGGGGATCCCGGACTCGGCGGCGCCGCGCGCGGAAGAGGGCGCGGCCGCCGGGCCGGAGCTCGGGGTGATCGTCCCGGCGTTCAACGCGCAGTGCGTCCTGCCCCGGACCCTGGAACGCCTGGCGGCGGTGGACTTGCCCGACCGGATCGTCATCCTGGTCGATGACGGCAGCCGGGACGAGACCTCCGGGGCCGCCCGGCGGGCGGCGGCCGCGCAGGGCCTGCCGCTCGAGGTCCTGCGCCACCCGGCCAACCGCGGCTACGGCGCCGCCCAGAAGACGGGCCTGCGGCGCTCCCTGGAGCTGGGCTGCCGCAGCCACGTCCTGCTCCACGCCGATGGGCAGTACGACCCCGCGGAGCTGCCGGAACTGCTCCGGCCCCTGCGCGAGGGCCGGGCCGACGTGGTCGTGGGTTCGCGCATCGCCTCCGGCCGGGCCTTGGCGGAGGGCATGCCCTGGCTGCGCTACGTCGGCAATCGACTGATCAGCCGGCTGGAGAACGCGGTCTTCGGGCTGCGCTTCGCGGAGTATCATGCGGGCTCCATGGCCTATTCGTCCCGGGCCCTGCGCGCCATCGCCTTCGAAACCTTGACCGACCGCTTTCATTTCGACGGAGAGATGCTGCTCTGCGCGGGCAAGCTGGGCCTGGGCGTGGCCGAGGTGCCCATCGCGACGCATTACGGGCCGGAGTCGTCGAGCCTGGCACCGCTGCCCTATGTCTGGGAGATCGCCGGCATCATCGCGCGCTATCGGCGCGGCGGGTATTTCTTCCAGCAGCGGCCGCCCCGCGAGCGGGGCGGCTAGCCATGCGCGCGGCCATGAAGATCGTCGCGGGGCTCCCCGGCCGGGCCGATGCCGGCCTCCTTCGCCGGCTGGCGGAGGCGGGCGCCGATGAGTTCTTCCTCGGCTACCTGCCGGCCGCCTGGGCCGCGGAGTTCGGCCAGGAGTTCTCGCCCAATCGCAGGTACCGCAGCGCCAGCCAGGTCTCCACGCCGCGCGCCCTGGAGGGGCTCTGCTCCGAGGCTCGCCGCCTCGGGCGGGCCGTGACCGTCGCCTTCAATGAGCACCTCGTCACGCCCGCCGCCTGGAGGCAGGGCCGGCGGCTGATCCGGCAGGCCCGCGCGGCCGGGGTCACGGGCGTGATCGTGGCCGACCCCGCCATCATCCGCATGGTCGCCGACGATTTCCCGGACCTGGCCGTGCACGTCAGCGGCGACGCCGGCCTCTACAACGCGGCGGCCGGCGAGCTCTTCTTCGCGCAGGGGGCCCGGCGCCTGATCTTCCCCCGGGAGCTGGGCTGGGCGGAACTGCGCGCCACGCTGGCGGCCCTGGCCGGGCCCCGCCGCGAGTTCGAGGCCTTCATCATGGGAGAGCCCTGCGTCTACGACGGGGCGCGCTGCTTCACGGAGCACGGCTACAGTCTGGGCCGGGACTTCTGCGTCGGCCATTCGGTCAAGCTCCTCTACCGCCTCGGCCGCGGGCGCCCCGAACCCTTGGTGCCCCGGGAAGAGCGGCTCTGGGAGCGCTACCGGGGCCGCCGACCCTGGGGTTGGGGCCGGTGCGGTCTCTGCGCCATCCCGCACCTGGCCAAGATCGGGGTCACGCATCTCAAGGTCCCGGGCCGTTCCTCGGACGCTCTGGAGAGCATCCGGCTGGTGCGCCGGGTGCTCGACGCCGCCTCCCCCGCCGGTCCCCTGGCCCGGTCTTTGCTGGACGTGCCCGAGCTCTGCGCCAGCCGGTTCTTGTGCTACTACCCGGAGCTGAGCCATGATTGAGCTCACCGTCCATCTGGACCCCCCGCGGCTGTCCGGGCAGAAGCGGTTCTTGTCCAGCCGCCGGCTCCAGGACATCCGGACCGAGGGCTTGGCGGACCGCGGCTTCGAGGCGCGGGGCTGGGCCCGGCTCCTGGAGGCCCTGCCGCCCGAGCTCGCGTGCCGTCCTGTCACCCGGGTCTACCTGGGAAGCGAGTTCTGTCCCGCGCTGGGCGTGCCGCGGCGCGAGCTGGAGCGGGCCGTCGACTCCCTGCGCGCCAACGGCCTGGACGCCACGGTGGTGCTGGGCCCGGTCCGGCAGACGGCGGTCGGCGGGACGACCGCGCTGCTCAGGCGGCTGACCCGCCGATCTCAGGCTTTGGAGGTGGCGGCCAACGATTGGGGGACTTTGGCCGGCTTGGCCGAGCTGGGGGTCGTGCCCGTGGCCGGGCGCTTGCTGTTCCGGATGAAGAGGCTGCCCCGGTTCTCCGCGCAGACGCGTCCGGCGCCGCGGACGCCCCGCTGGCGGGCCGTCCTAGCCGCGCAGATGAAGGAGCTCTCGCGCTGCCCGGCGGACATCCCGTGGTTCACGCGGCTGCTGCGCGCGGCCGATGTGGCGCGCTTGGACACCGAGATCGTGCCCCAGGGGGTCAGGCTGGAGGGGCGTTCGCCGGTCAAGCTCTCCCTTCTGCTGCCCTGGACCTACGTCACCGGAGGCGGGCACTGCCCGGTCTCGGACGCCCCGGGCTTGGGGCAGCCCCTGCGCTGCGGCCGCGCCTGCCGCGAGAGCTGGATCGTGCCGCGCTTCCCTTATCCGACCTGGCCGCTGGTGCAGGTCGGGCATACGGTGTTCGCGTCCATGTCCGCGCTCTTAGGCGAGTATCTGCGCCGCCGGATCTACGACCGCTACGTCCTGGAGCCCCGGCTGCCCATGTGAGGGCGGCCGCCGCGCGCCGCCGCCGCTCCCAGGTAGCGCGTCTCTTCGCGCGGTTCGGCGTGCGCGCGCCAGCACATCCGGCAGGCCTCCCAGCGTCCCGCCTTGGCCGCGAAGCGCGCGAAGGCTGCGCTGTTGATGAGCTCGGCGATGGGGCGCCTGAAGGCGCTGCCCATGCGGTGCTTGGTCTCCAGGATGGTCGGCGAGGTGCAGGGGTAGACCTCGCCGCTCAAGGTCACGTAGATCTCGTCGCGCGGCGCGGCGCAGCGCGGGCCGCCGCGGTAGATGTTGTTGTAGATGCCGCGGCTGATCTCGGCCAGAAAGCGCTCGCGAGCCGCCGCGGACCCGGACGGAGCGTCAGGAGACATGGTGAAGGTGATGCCCGCGTCGCGGGCCGTGCGGCGGCAGCGGGGCAGGATCTCGTCGAAGAGCCGGCGGGCCGTGGGCGGGTCGAGCCACATGGGCCGGTGCGCCAGCAGCGGCGCCGAGACGCAGAGGAAGAAGTTCACGTGGGTCGCGCCCAGGCGCGCGGCCAGGCGGATCTGGTCCTCGAGCAGGTCCACGTTCTCGGGCAGGACCACGGTGTCGATGTTGACTTCCATGCGCCGCCGGCGGGGGTCCGCGGCGCGCAGGTCCGCGGCCCAGGCCAGGGCCTTGATGCCGGCCACGGCCTTCTCGAAGCCGCCCGGCGTGCCCCGGATGCGGTCGTGCACCGCGGCCGTGGGCGCGTCCAGGCTGACCATGGCCAGGCGCAGGCCGGCGTCGCGCAGGCGCCGGGCCGAAGCCCGGTCCAAGGTCATGCCGTTGGTGATGATGTCCGTGTAGCCGCCCAATAGGGCAGCTGCGGCCAGGGCCTGGGGGAGGTCCGCGCGTAAGGTCGGCTCGCCTCCGAAGTAGTCGATCCGGTCGTAGCCCAGCATGCGCAGCTCTTCGAGCAGCTCGAAGATGCGCCAAAGCGGCATGTCCGGGCCGTGGTAGACCTCCTGGACGTGGCACATGACGCAGTGCGCGATGCAGCGGCGCAGCACGAAGATCGTGGCCAGCTTGCCGCGGCTGTGCCGCATCCCGCGCGGGTCGGGCTCGAAGGCGATGGCCCAGTCCGGGCTGCCGCTGCGCGCGGGCAGACGCGCCGTGCGCACCCGCACGGCCCGGCCTGCGGCGCGGTCCGCGGCCAGATGCGGCTCCAAGGTCCCGGGCTCCAGGCGCGCGAGGCGGCCGCCGGTGTCGAGGCGCACGCAGGCCACGCGGCCGCGCGCCACGCCGGGGCCGCGCAGGTCCGGCACGCGCGGACGCAGGCGCCGGGCCGAGAACACCGCCGGGCAGGCATGGAAGCTCTCGCACGCGGCGCAGGCCGAGGCGCGCGCCCAGGCGCGGTCGGCGCCAGCGGGCAGGAGCAGCCCGCGCAGGCGCAGGGCCAGGTCAGCCTCGGCCGCGGGCTTGGAGCCCTGGGGGCGGAAGAGGGTGAGCCGCTGGCCGTCGGCCAGCACGAAGGCCGCGGCCTCGCGGCGCCAGGCCGCGGGCAGGCCGGCCGGGCATGTCGTCGTGGGCGAGGCCCGCAGGTCGCGGGCTTGTCTCCACAAGCCGCTCACAGCGGCCTCCGGATGGGGGTGAGCTCCCGGCTCGAGAAGCGCGCCAGGTATTCGGGCCGCGGGCCCGCGCACCGGCTGAAAGCCAGGCAGCCGCTGCAGCGCCGCGGCTTGGAGCCGGCCTCGAAAGGTGAAGCCTCGGCCGCAAAGGAGCCGCCGGGGGTGACCACCACGAGCCCCTGCTCAGAGATGGGGGCGTAGAGCCCGGGCGTGGCTCCCAGCTGGCAGGGCGGGATGTGGGTGGTGGACACCGAGAGCTTGGAGAAGCGCCTCGCCGCCGCGGCCGCGGCCCGTCCCGCGTCGCGCAGGCGCGGCAGCAGCTCGGGCCGCCGGCCGGCCGAGCCGAAGAGGCAGAAGAGCCAGAGCTGGAAGCGGCGCACGCCGGCCTGCGCGAAGCGGGAGAGGATCTCTTCCAGGCGCGGCACCGTCTGCGTCGTGAGCAGCACGTCGCACTCGACATCGCCGCCCGCATCGAGCGCGTTCTTGACGCCCATCTCCATCATGTCGAAGGCGCCCGGGGTGCGGCAGAGCTCGTCATGCTCCTGCGGCTCGGCGCCCCAGACGGGCACGCTGAAGCGCCGCGCGCCGGCCTGGAGCAGGAGCGCGGCGTAGTCGGGGTAGCAGAGGCGCAGGCCGTTGGTCTTGACCCCGATGTCTGAAAAGCCCAGGCGCTGGGCCGCGCGGACCAGCTGGGGCAGGTCCGGCCGCAGGGTGGGCTCGCCGCCACCGAAATCCACGGCCGAGGCGCCGGCGCGGCGGGCCGAGGCCAGCTCGCGCACGGCCCGGGCCGTGCTCATGGATTGGGCCGCGGTCTTGCGGTCGAGCACGCAGAAGTCGCAGCGGCAGTTGCACTTGAACCAGAGGACCAGTTCGATCTTCCTCATGGCCGCCCCCGCGGCCCGCGGCCGCCGAACACGTAGAAGCCCGCGCAGCCCACGGCGTGCTCGCAGGACCGGCACGCCGCGGCCTTGCGCCGCCGAGCGTCGAGGTAGGCGGCCAGGTTCTGGGGCGGGGCGTCGGCGAAGACCATCTCTCGGCCGTGCTTGCCCAGATCCGGGCTCAGGCCGCCGGCCTGGCAGGGCACGGCGTTGACCAGGTCGATGCGCAGCCTCCGGCGCCAGGTCCGCAGGGCGGGCGTCAGGCGGCGCCAGAGCGTCTTGGGGTCTTCCGGGCGCGCGCGGGCGGCGTGCCCGAAGGGAGTCAGGAACTGGACGTTGACCTTCTCCACGCCCAGCCCGTGGACGAAGCGGAAGAACTCCGCGATGTGGGGAGCGTTCTTCGCGGTCAGAGTGGTGTTGACGCCCAGGGCGACGCGGCCGGGACGCAGGCGCACGGCGTGGCGGATGCCGGCCACGGTCTCGGCGAAGCTGCCTTTGCGGCGGGTGGCGTGCTCGTGGATGTCCGGGCGATGCCCGTGCAGGGAGATGAGGAGCTCCGTGATCCCGGATAGGAGCAGGCGCGCGGCCGCGGAGCGGTCGGCCAAGCCGCGGCCGTTGCTGGTGACGGTGATGCGCTCGTAGCCGAGCCGCCGGGCCAGGCTGACCAGGGCGGCGAAACCGGGGTAGCCCGTGGGCTCGCCGCCGTCGAGGTCCAGGGCCGCGACGCCGCGGCGCCGATAGTCGCGCAAGAGGCGCGCGTAGCGCCGGAAGTCGCCATGGCGGCGCTGGCGGTCGCCCACCGCGCAGAAGCGGCAGTCGTTGGGGCATTCGTAGGTCAGGTTGATGATGACCTTCTCCAAGGATCCGGCGGCGAGCCGGTCGCCGTAGAGCTTGGTCATGCGGCCTAGCCGAGCGCGGCTTAAGGCCCGGGTCGAGATCGCGGCCGGACCCTGGAAATGGCGGTAGAGGCGGGCCGCGTCGAAGCCGCGCAGCAGGCCGCGCGCGGCGCAGAGGCGGTGCCAGGGTGAGCCGGGCAGGGGCACGAAGTTCTGCACCAAGGGCCGGGCGCCGTATTCCTCGCTCATCCTCACGGCGTGGGCCAAGGTCCGGTTGAGCGTGGCCGCCGTCTCGCCGGGACCGCCGGCCACGTAGTGGACGCTCAGCGGCAGGCCGAGCTTGCGGCACCAGGAGGCGACGCGCTCGACGGACTCAAGGCTCTGGCCCTTGCGCACGCGGCGCGCCAGGAAATCGGGGTCGCCGGATTCGGCGCTGATGGATAGCGACTCGACCAGCGGCTTGAGGCCGCGCAGGGTGCGCAGGTCCAGCCGGTCCGCGCGCAGGCCGTTGGGCAGGTCGCAGCTCAGGCGCAGGCCCCGGAGTATGGCCAAGATCTCCATGAAGCGGGCCGGGTCGTGGTTGGCGCAGCCGTCGAGCAGGGCCAGGCGGCGCGCGCCGAAGCGGCCCTTGAGCTTGGCGAAACAGCGGGCCAGATAGGCCGGGCTGTGCGGCCGGAAGGCGGGGCGGCCCGGTCCTGGGTTGGAGGTGCAGAAGCCGCAGGAGAAGGCGCATCCGCGCGAGGTCACCGCGGGCAAGGTGGGCAGGTCTTGGCTGTAGGGCGCGGGCCGGCCGTGCGCGGGGAAGAAGTCCCTTTGGAAGCGGTAGTAGCGCTGAACGTCGATGAGGTCCCAGGCCGGTATGGGCAGCTCGTCGAGCGCGATGTCCTCGGCGCGGCCCAGCACCACGCGCGGCGCGCGCCGCGTCGGCTGGGAGAGCAGGGCGGGCAGCGCCGCCTCGCTCTCGTATTTGACCACGGCGTCCACCTGCGGGTAGCGGCGCAGGAAGGCCTCGCCGTCGTATTCCAGGTAATGCATGCCTCCGAAGCAGCAGTCCGCGGCCACCAGGCGCGCGGCCCCGTAGCGCGCGCGCAGGGACTTGAAGAGAGCCGCGGTGGATGAGCAGCGCACGTGGGGCAGAAGGTACGGCGGCATGGCCACGACCACGTCCTGCGGCGCGGTGCGGACCGCCGCGGCTTGGGGTGATCGGACCGAGACGGAGAAGCCGCTCTGGCGCAGGGCCGCGGCGTTGGAGAGCGCGCCGAGGATCGCGAAGTGGGGGTAGTCGATGAAGTCTGGCCCCAGCTGAAGGGGCGGATCGACGACCAGGACGCGGCGGCCGTTCATCGCGGTTCGGCCTCCAGCAGCCATTCGTTGCCGCCCGCGGGGTCCACCGGGATCTCGCGGAGCACCTTGAAGCCGAAGGCCTCCAGGAGGGTCCGGGCCTGGCGCGAGTCGTGGTTGCGGTAGTGCTGGAACTCGCCGGCCTTGGCGTCGGCGGGCAGGCGGGGCAGGACCAGTCCGAAAGCGGTGCCGTCGACTACGGTCAAGCGGCCGCCGGGGCGCAGCAGGCGGCGCAGCTTCGGGAACGCCACGGAGGGAAGGCGGATGTGGTCGTAGGAGCGCAGCAGCAGGACATGGTCGAAGGAGGCGTCGGCCGCGGCGAAGCTCTCGATGTCGCTGCGCACCAGGCGCATGCCTGCGGGCACGCGCTTTCTGGGGAGTTCCGGGTCGACGCCCACATAGCGCAGGCGGCCGGCGCGCGAGGCGGCCGCAAGCAAAGCGTAGAAGCGCACGGCCCCGCAGCCGACCTCAAGCACGTCTCCTTGCAGAGCCCGCACGAGCCGCTCCAGGCGGCGCTCCAGGGGCGCGAACACGTTGCGCCGGCAAGGGCGGTAGCGGCGGCCGCCGCCCGCAACGGGCCGCAGCTTGATGAGGTCGCGGCCGTGGTCCAGAGACATGTGGCGCCCGCCTCTGGCGGCGTAGAGCTGGCCCCGCCGCAGGGTCGCGGCGACCTCGGCAGGGGAGAAGTCCGCGGGCTCGGCCTGGTAGGGCCGGGAGGCCAGCCAGATGGAGTCCGGCCCGGGCCGGTCCGCGTCGGCCGGGGCGAAGACGAAGGAGTTGGACCGGGGCCGCACCTCTGGCTTGAGAGGGGGAGGATCCGGCAGGTCTAGATACCCTTTGAAGACGCCCGGGCAGGCGTCGTAGAGGGCGCAGTCGAAGCAGGCCGCGGCCTTGGCGCGGTTGCGGTAGTCGGGGGGGAAGAATCGGCGCTCGAAGGCTTCCCGGAACAAGGTGAAGCCGTCGGCGATGAGGTCGTCGTTGAGCTCGGCGAAGCCCGGCAGCAGGCAGGGGGGCAGCCCCTCGCAGCCGAAGCGCTGGGCCGGATGGCGCGCGCGGCCGTGACGGAGCGCCGCGGCGATGGCCCGGGCGGCGGCCCCCAGCGGCGGGCAGAGCGCCGGGTCGTCGAGCGCGGCGCCTTTGGGCTCCAGGGCCGAGAGCTTGATCTTATCCGGTCGGCGCGCGGCCAGCAGGTCGACGAGCGCGGGCAGGTCTCCGATGTTGTGCCCCGTGACGACCGTGTTGACGGTCACCGGCACGCCGAGGCGGATGAGCTGGGCCAGCGCGCCCAGCGTTTCCGGGAGGGAATCGGTCCGCGCGGAGAGCGCATGGGTCCGGCGCGAGGGCGAATGGAAAGAGAGGTAGACGAACCCCAGGCCCAGGGAAGCGAGTCCGGCCGCGAAGCCGGGGTAGACGAAGCGGCGGCCGTTGGTGATGAGGCCGGTCTGCAAGCCGTGCTCGCGGGCGAAGCGCAGCAAGGCGGGGAGGTCCTGCCGCAGGGTGGGCTCACCTCCGGAGAGGACCACCATCTCCGCGCCCAGGGCCCGGGCCTGGAGGATGCGCCGGCGGATCTCCCGCGTCGTGAGGTCCGGAGCGCGGCGCAGCGGACGCGAATGGCAGAAGACGCAGTTGTTGTTGCAGGTATAGCCGACTTTGAGCAGTGCCTTCTTCAAATCTGCGGGACGCGTCGCTGCGGGATGGGGCTCAAGACCGGGCCGAAGCCGGGGAGTCCGGCCCGGCCGCGGCCAGACGCCTGCGGACGTCTGGCCGAGTTCGCCTCACCAGCTGCCGTGGGATCCGTGGGAGCCGTGGCTGCCGTGGGATCCGTGGGAGCCGTGGCTGCCATGGGAGGAGTGGCTGGCGTGGGAGCTGTGGCTGACATGCTGGGGAGCGCTGCCCCCGGAATTATGCAGGGCGTTGGTGTGGTCGGTCTGAGCCAGCAGGTCTTCCGCGCGCATCATGGCGGCGCCTACGACGCCGAGGACCGCTGCGGCCTTGACCACGTCCTTCTTGAGGATTTTGCCTTCTTCGCTGGTCAAAAACCTGGAGATGTCCTTTTTAATCTTGGGAATGATGTCTTTGCCCATATTAGCCCCCGCAGCCCTATTGCCTTTGGTAGGAGATGCGCTCCTTAGCTTGTTTGATCCACTTCCGGAATATCCGCTCGTTCTTCTTGTCGGCGAGCTTCTCGAAAAGGTGGTCCAGGATGCCCTTGTGGATCCGGCAGCGCGTGCTGGACGGCATGCGCCCCATGATGTCGCCTTGCTCGGCGTAGCAGTGCACGGGACAGATGCCGCAGTACGGCTTGTAGGCGCAGCGGGAGCAGTCGGCCTGGTTGTCCAGGCAGGAGGCGATGGCGATCGCCTTGATGACGGGATGGCTCACGGTCTGCGCGTAGCTGCCCTCGGATACGCTCCCGATCCGGAACATCTCGTCGCCCATGCGGGAGAACATGCGGCCCTCGTCGCAGGCGTAGACGCCGCCGTCGAAGTTGTAGGCGATCTGCCCGATCCCCGCCCCGCAGGGCGAGCGGATGTCCAGGAAGTTCGGGTCCGTGTCGGTCATGATCTTGGTCAGGAAGATGCGCGCGGTCTGCTCGAAGAAGGTCTTCTTCTTGTTGATCTCCAGGATGTAGTCGAACGCCGTCCGGTAGAAGTCCAGGAACTCCTCGGCGGTGTAGCCGATCTTGTCCCAGACCCCGCGCGCCAGGCCCAGCGGGCTGAGGCTGCGCAGATAGACGCCGCGCGCGCCCAGCCCGACGTATTCGTCCACGATGTCCTTGGCGCGGGGCAGCGAGAACCGCGTCACGGTCAGGAGGGCTTCGATGCGGAACATCTTGCGCAGGGTCTTCCGGTAGATCGTCTTGAACCAGCGGATCGTCTCGGCGTGGCTGCTGCCGCCCGCATGGACGCGGTTCTTGTCATGCAGGTCCGCGGGGCCATCCAGCGAGGTGCAGAAATTGACCTGGTTGTCGAATAGGAACTTGAATTTGGCGTCATCCATGAGGCTGAGGTTGGAGACCAGGTTGATCCAGAGGTGCTTGCCGGCCTTGCGGTTCTTCTTGCGGGCGTACTCGACGATGAACTTGACGACCGGCCAGTTCACCAGGGGTTCGCCGCCCTGGAACTCGATGGTGAGCGCCGGGCTGGTGCTGTCGAAGATGCGGTCCACCACTTTCTCGGCGGTCTCCCGGCTCATGTCCGTGTCGCGGCCGCCCATCGTGACCGCGTTGGACTGGCAGTAGATGCAGCGGTGGTTGCAGCGCAGGGTCACGACCACCACGTGGAGGCTCGGCCCCTGCCAGAGGAAGCTGTTGCGGCTGCGCCAGCCGGAGATCTGAGCGTCGAAGTCCATCCGGTCGCGGATGAAGCCGTCCCGGGCCAGGCGCGCATAGAGGGCTGATTCCGGGTCGAGCGTCCCGGCGACGAATTTTTGGAAGTCCTCGTCGCTCAGGAAGCCATACCGGCCGAAATCGTTGGTGATGAGGAACTTCTGGCCGAGGCGGCGGAAGCGGAAGAAGCCCGCGCGGACAGGATCGAGGCGCTCGGGATCGAGGACCGATGCCTTTGCGCTCATCGGGATTTCTTCCCCTTCTTCGGCGCACGTTTGGTCTTGGGCGCCGCGGGCCGCGCGGCCGCCGACTTCGACTTGGCGCCGAATTTCTTCTCCCAGGGGACGGCGACCCCCAGGGGATCCCCGCCCGGGCCGGATTTCTCGATCTCGCTGAGGAGCTTCTCGATCTCCTTCTCGAGTTCGGCATCCACGGGCGCGGCCGGCTGCTGGGAAGCGGCTTGGGCGGCCTCGGCCGCGCACTCGGGGCAGTCCGCTTCGGACGTCTCCGCCGGGGTCGCCGGCGGCGGGGCGCTGGGCACCTGGGCCGAGACCAGGGCTTTGGTGACGATGAATTCCCGGATCTTCTTGTTGGCTTGCGAGATCCTGTGCCGGAGGGTCTCATGCAGGAGCTCGTTGTGGAATTCGTCGGAAATGGCCGCCAGGTCCGCGCCTCCGGCCTTCCGTTTGAGGGAGAGGGAGACTTCCTTGCCGCCGCCGTTGCGCGCGATGCGGATATAGACCCGGTCGCTGAATGTGTAGGCGGCGGCCTGGATCGCGTCCATGGGGTAGACTCCGGAGTCGACCTTGAGCTTGAGTTCCTGGGCTGTCGTTTCGGTCACGCGGATATCCTCCCCTGGGTCCCCATGTCTACGGGGTCGGCGATTTCGGCTCCGGCGTCTCCGGCGCTGTCGGCTGGGCGGGTCGGGCGGCCTTGGATTTCTTGTTGATCTCGTCCATCCTCTTTTTGACGTCGGGCGGTATGACCTGGAGCTTTTCGCCGTGGCGGAACTGCCGCGGGGGCGCCTTCTTCTGGCGCAGCGCTTCCTCCCGGCGCTTCCTCTCCTCGACGATGAGCTTGTGCTGCACCATCTCCGCGGCAGCCTTCTTGAGAGCGGCTTCTTTGGCGGCTTCCTGCTCCTTGGCGGTTTTGGCCTGCAGGGCCAGCGTCTGGGCGTCCGGGCTTTGGGCCGCGGATTCCTTGCGCGTCTCGTCATCGTTCAGTTTCGCGACCTGACCGCAGAAGGTCTTGCTGGCGGCGCGCGCGAAGGATGCGCAGCCCGTGGTCTTGCGGCCGGACAAAGCACTGCACAAAGGGGAGGCCGCGCAGGCGTCCGCCTGGTCGGAACGCAGTGCCGCCACCAGGGCCGCCCGCTCGCGGCAGATGACTTTGCCGTCATCATTCAGGCCGTCTTGATTCACCTTGTAGTCGGGCACGCTGGCGCAGAGTTCGGGCCGGCCGCGCAGTTCGATGCTGTGATTGATGCACGAGGCCACCAGAGCCTTGGGCAGGATCCCCTTGGCCACACCCTGCTCGCAGAAGGGTCTGTTCTGGCCGCTTTTGAAGGCGTCCAGGGTCCCGCGGCACATGACAGCGGCCGCTTCCGGGCTGAACTGGGAGTCGTCCGCCTTGCGCCAGGGCCAAGCCAGCGACTTCTCGCAGAGGGACGATTCGCGCGTCTTGAGGGCTCGCCACGTGAAAGTTGTGAAGTTCGCGAGGTCAAGACAATCCATGCGTCTGGATTGGGAATCCGCGTCGGGGGCCGAGCCGCGCAGCGCGTCGCAGCTTTTTTCCTGCGGGGAGACGGCGTTCTGGCATCCCGCGTACAGCAGATCTTCGGCCCAAGGGACCTTGAGGCTAAGAACCTTTCCCCAGGTCTGCTGGTCTTGGACGCTGACCGTGCCTTTTTGACACGCCACGACCGCTTGACGGAGCGACTGCTTGGGCTCGTTGTGGCTCGGCTGTCGGTCCTGGGTCGGCGTTGGGGTAGGAGCCGGGGCTGCCGAAGCGGGGGCAAGCAGCAGGGCGGTCAAGAGCGGCAGGGAAAAAAATAGGGAGAACTTCTTTTGGATGATCATCATGATTGTATCTCGATCCGGTGGCTAATCAATAATTTAGGCGTCACGATGTCGGCGTGGTCCGACAGAAGCTCGATGGCACCTGTTATTATTAAAGTTTACTATTTCCTGTTAGGATAACCCATATTCTCTGTCCTGTCAAGAAGCAAAAATCGGCCCCCCCAGCCGGATATCCGTCTGATTCCCTGAGCGCGCGGGACGCTGGCGGGTGAATTCTTGCTGTCTTATGCGATAGTGATTTTCTCCGTCCAGTATGTGTCCCCTGGTTCAGGTGATCATGGACCAGGCCAAACGGGCTAAGGCGCAGGGGGCGGAAGTTTAGAGGCAGACGGATTTTAGGATGGCCGCAGGGTGCTTTTACTGGAGCTCACGGGATGGCCGCCAAAAACGCCGTCGCCGGCAACGCCCGCACCCCAGCCTCCTCCCCGACGGCCCGACGGCCCGCCGCAACCAAAACCCCCGGCACCCTCAGCCGCTCTGAAAAATATTTCAGATGTCCCACGGGCCCCGCCTCGCCAAGACTCGTGCCGACCAATAAGCGAGGCTTCCCGCCCAACGTCAAAAGGAATGGCACGGCCCGCCTCTCCTTGTCTCTGAGGAAGCGAAGCTCCAGATTCTCCCCGCCCCAATCCTGGGCGAAGTGACACCAGCGCAGAAGAGCGCAGGCTACCAGATTCTCAAACCGCAAAGCCGTATCAGGCACCCCAGACCAATCCCACAAATACAACTTGCTCGCGTGCCGCAGAGTCCGCGGCAGCTTCCCCGCAAACGGCTCCACACGGAAACAGTAATGGATCCGCTCCAGATGCCCCAGCCAGAGACGAACGGTCGCACCATTCACTCCCAGATTCTGTCTCAACGTATTAAAGGAAAGAAGAGACCCAGGCGCGATCATATCAATCAGACACTCTACTCCAGGCAGCTGCTGGATCCGCGTCATCTCCCGCAAATCGTCCCGTACCATCTGTTCGCGCCGCTCCTTCAGCCAAACGGCGTGCTTCTTCTCACTCTGCCCAATAAAAGGCATTGGAAATCCGCCTAATTTAATGAGGGAGTCTAGAGCCGTCGTGCCTCGGCGGCCTGGGTTGGGGGGAGTCTCTAATATTGAAATAAGAATCCGACTGCATTTGTCGCGGCTCGGCAAGAAGCCAACCTTTAGCAATTCTGACAATGAAATGGGGTGAATTCTATATTTGCTGCAACAAAAACTTATAAACCGCTTATTATTTAATGATAATCCTGAATAATAGCTTGATGTCGCAATGAAATCAATCTTTTCCTTCTGGGAGGCATATAAATCATTCAAAATCTTCCAACATCTGGGAGCTTTTATGAATTCATCAACTAAAGCAAGTATTTTTTTGAAAAGTAGAGGCTGGTGTTCATCAAAAACAGCGTTTGGAGCTGAAATAGCCCTCTTGCGGAACTCCCAATCATCCCAGAAAGCGCACACCCCCTGGCTTCCGCGCCGGGCCTGAAGCTCCTGCGCCAGAAATGATTTCCCCACCCCCCGCGGACCCAGAAGCAAAGCGATCCGCGGCCGCGGCACCCGGAAATGCACCGATTCCAATAGCGCTCCCGCCAGCCGCTCCATGTGACCATTATAACATATATATGTTAAAAAGTCATGCCATGTGGGAGTCCGATGATCCCCCCGGTCCAGCGGCCTGGCAGGCATCACGGCATGGTTGTCAAGCGATTTTTTAGAGATTCTCAGACGGAGAAAATAATGCTTGACACAAGATGGGCATTGTGTGCTATACTGTTCCGGTCAGCTTGTGAAGTCAAGCGGACGGCAAAGCAATTTGCCGCTAGCGGCTTCCCGAAGTTGGAGAGGCCGCTAGGGCATATTTCGTTCTTTGAAAAATCGGGTTTGACAGCAAATAGGCGCTCTGTCCTCCATGAACGATCGCAAGATCGAACATGGGGAGAGAGTGCTAAGGTTAATTGGTGTGTTTCGCTGCGGAGGCGTCCCGACTCTGGGGCGCGGAAGCGGCGGAAACAAGGAAGAGCTTAAAAGTCAATTCGCTCCATTTTGGAGAAAAACGGAAGTACCTGCGCCCTTAGCGTGGGGAAAACGTCCAGACCATTTAATGGAGAGTTTGATCCTGGCTCAGAATTAACGCTGGCAGAGTGCATAACACATGCAAGTCGAGCGGGGTTTGCAGCGTATCGCAGACCTAGCGGCAGACGAGTGAGTAACACGTAAGCAACCTTCCCTTGAATGGCGAATAACGCCGCGAAAGCGGTGCTAATACGCCGTATGATCCCCTGAGGGCATCCTCGGGGGATGAGAGACCCGCAAGGGTCGTTCGAGGAGGGGCTTGCGGCCCATCAGCTAGTTGGTGAGGTAACGGCCCACCAAGGCTATGACGGGTACCCGGCCTGAAAGGGCGAACGGGCACGAAGGCACTGAGACACGGGCCTTACTCCTACGGGAGGCAGCAGTGGGGAATTTTGGACAATGGGCGAAAGCCTGATCCAGCAACTCTGCGTGAGGGATGAAGTCCTTCGGGATGTAAACCTCTTTTGTCGGGGACGAACACCCGCAAGGGTTTGACGGTACCCGGCGAATAAGCCACGGCTAACTACGTGCCAGCAGCCGCGGTAAGACGTAGGTGGCGAGCGTTATTCGGAATTACTAGGCGTAAAGCGAGTGTAGGCGGGTGCTTAAGTCCGTCGTGAAATCTCCCGGCTCAACTGGGATAGGTCGATGGATACTGGGCGCCTAGAGTGGGGTAGGGGGCAGTGGAATTCCCGGTGTAGCGGTGAAATGCGTAGATATCGGGAGGAACACCTATGGCGAAAGCAGCTGCCTGGGCCCTTACTGACGCTGAGGCTCGAAAGCTAGGGGAGCAAACAGGATTAGATACCCTGGTAGTCCTAGCTGTAAACGATGATGACTAGGTGTGGGTGGTATCGACCCCTCCCGTGCCGTCGCTAACGCATTAAGTCATCCGCCTGGGGAGTACGGCCGCAAGGTTAAAACTCAAAGGAATTGACGGGGGCCCGCACAAGCGGTGGAGCATGTGGTTTAATTCGACGCTACGCGAAGAACCTTACCTGGGCTCGAACGACTAGTAGTAGTCCGGTGGAAACACTGGGCGACCCGCAAGGGAGCTAGCCGAGGTGCTGCATGGCTGTCGTCAGCTCGTGTCGTGAGATGTTGGGTTAAGTCCCGCAACGAGCGCAACCCCTATCCCATGTTGCTACTCAGCAATGAGAGGACTCTTGGGAGACTGCCGCGGATAACGTGGAGGAAGGTGGGGATGACGTCAAGTCATCATGGCCTTTATGTCCAGGGCTACACACGTGCTACAATGGCGCACACAATGGGAAGCAAGACCGCAAGGTGGAGCAAATCCCCAAAGTGCGTCCCAGTTCAGATCGAGGGCTGCAACTCGCCCTCGTGAAGTTGGAATCGCTAGTAATCGCGGATCAGCACGGCCGCGGTGAATACGTTCCCGGGCCTTGTACACACCGCCCGTCACACCACGAAAGCCCATTGCAACAGAAGTGGCAGCCTAGCTGCTATGAAATTGTGATTGGTGATTGGGGTGAAGTCGTAACAAGGTAGCCGTACGGGAACGTGCGGCTGGATCACCTCCTTTCTATTTCTCATCTCACGGTGAGGAGTAGGTCGAGCTCTTTAAGACGGAGCGCCTATTGGCTGGCAAAACCGGATTCGGGCCCTTAGCTCAGCTGGGAGAGCGCCTGCTTTGCAAGCAGGAGGTCAGCGGTTCGATCCCGCTAGGGTCCAAATGAAGCACCGGATCCGGCCACCGATTTAGTTCTTTCAAAATAAATACGGATTTTCTCGAAACTTCGCGTTCCATAACGACCCCCTGAGGGGCGGGAAGCGACAAGCCGGGAGAAGTTTAGCAACAAAGAATAATATGTAGGCGTCTCACTCAAGCCTGGCCCTTTTGACCGGGGACCGGGCCGATGGAAGAATATGGTCAAGCTACATAGTGCATATGGTGAATGCCTTGGTACCAGAAGCCGATGAAGGACGTGATAAGCTGCGATAAGCTCCGGGGAGCCGCAAATAGGCTTTGATCCGGAGATTTCCGAATTGGGCAACCACCGTAGCCGAAAGACTACGGACCCTTGAGTAAAGACCTGGCCGTCAGGTCAGGAGATAGCGCAAGGGAGACAACCCGGGGAAGTGAAACATCTCAGTACCCGGAGGAAAAGACATCAACCGAGATTCCCCTAGTAGTGGCGAGCGAACGGGGAACAGCCTAAACCCTGATGGCGTGCCGTCGGGGTGTTGCAGGGCTCATCCGGTGCAGAACCGGGGAGTTACAAATCAGCGGATAGCGGAACGGTCCTGGAAAGGCCGACCAAAGAGAGTGCTAGTCTCGTACGCGACATCCAGCTGACTCCCGATGAGTCCCTAAGTACCACGGGTCACGTGCAATCTCGTGGGAATCCGGGGGGACCACCCTCCAAGGCTAAATACTCTCTGGTGACCGATAGTGAACCAGTACCGCGAGGGAAAGGCGAAAAGAACCCCTGACGGGGAGTGAAATAGAACCTGAAACCGTATGCATACAAGCTACACGGGGGCTATGCCCGAGCCGCAAGGCGAGGGAATGCCTGAGTGTGTGCCTGTTGAAGAATGATCCGGCGAGTTGATGGGTCGAGCGAGGTTAAGGGCGATACTAACGTTTCGTCCGCAGCCGTAGCGAAAGCGAGTCTGAAAGGGCGCTCAGTTCGACACATCAGACCCGAAGCCAAGTGATCTAACCATGGCCAGAGTGAAACGACGGTAAAACGTCGTGGAGGCTCGGAGTGTTAATCGTTGAAAAGATTCTACATGAGTTGTGGTTAGGGGTGAAAGGCCAATCGAACTTGGTGATAGCTGGTTCTCTCCGAAATAGCTTTAGGGCTAGCGTCCGCCGTTAAACCGCGGGGGTAGAGCACTGGTAGATGTAGGGGAGGCAACCCCTCCTCCGAAGTCTGTCAAACTCCGAATACCGCGGCGTACTAGCGGGCAGTCAGTTCGTGGGGGATAAGCTCCACGTGCAAGAGGGAAACAACCCAGAACGTCGATCTAGGTCCCAAAGTACATGCTAAGTGGAAAACGCTGTGGATTTGCTTAAACAGCCAGGAGGTTGGCTTAGAAGCAGCCATCCTTTAAAGAGTGCGTAACAGCTCACTGGTCTAGTGAATCTGCGCGGAAAATGACACGGGGCTCAAGCATGTCACCGCAATCGCGTCTGTATCGAGGATTCGTCCTTGATACGGGGTAGGAGAGCGTTCACAATGCAGTGAAGGCATACCGTAAGGAGTGCTGGAGCGTTGTGAAGTGAGGATGTCGGAATAAGTAGCGAGAAACAAGGTGAGAATCCTTGTCGCCGAAAACCTAAGGGTTCCTTGAGCAACGTTCGTCGGCTCAGGGTTAGTCGGTCCTAAGGCGAGGCCGAAGGGCGTAGCCGATGGGCATCCGGTTAAAATTCCGGAACTAGGTCATGGGCGTTAACTTAAGAGGTGACGCAGAAAGGTAAGCGGTCCCGTGTAATGGTTGTCGCGGGCCAAAGCCGTAGGGGTGCTCTTCCAGGAAAAGTCCGGAGGGGCGTTAACCTGAAAGCCGATGGGGACTGCCGGGAGACCGGTGGGAAGTCGCTGAACTACGCTGCCTAGAAAACCCTCGTAAGTTGCTTGTGATCTAACCGTACCGTAAACCGACACAGGTGGGTGGGGTGAAAATCCTAAGGCGCGCGAGTGAGACTTGGTCAAGGAACTAGGCAAAATGATCCCGTAACTTCGGAAGAAGGGATGCTCTTCGCAAGAAGAGCCGCAGTGAAAGGGGGACCGTGACTGTTTAGCAAAAACACAGCACTCTGCTGAAATCGCAAGATGAGGTATAGGGTGTGACACCTGCCCGGTGCCGGAAGGTCAAGGGGAGCCGTCAGCTCGCAAGGGCGAAGCGGCGAACTCAAGCCCCGGTAAACGGCGGCGGTAACTATAACCGTCCTAAGGTAGCGAAATTCCTTGTCGGGTAAGTTCCGACCTGCACGAATGGTGTAACAAAGGTCCCGCTGTCTCGACCAAGTGCTCGGCGAAATTGTGGTACGAGTGAAGACGCTCGTTACGCGTGGTTAGACGAAAAGACCCCGTGGAGCTTTACTGTAACTTGACATCGTGTTATGGTTTTGATTGCGTAGCATAGCTGGGAGCCTTTGAAGCGCGGGTTGTGGCCTGCGTGGAGGCGCAATGTGAAATACCAGCCTATCGAGACTGTAGCACTAACCCACGGCCGTGATCCGGCCGGGGGACAGTGTCAGGCGGGCAGTTTGACTGGGGCGGTCGCCTCCCAAAGAGTAACGGAGGCGTTCCAAGGTTCCCTCAGGGCGTATAGTAATCGCCTATTGAGCGCAATAGCAGAAGGGAGCTTGACTGCAAGGCCTACAAGCCGAGCAGGGACGAAAGTCGGATATAGTGATCCGGTGGTCCCTCGTGGGAGGGCCATCGCTCAACGGATAAAAGCTACCCCGGGGATAACAGGCTGATCGGGTCCAAGAGTTCACATCGACGACCCGGTTTGGCACCTCGATGTCGGCTCATCGCATCCTCCCGCTGGAGCAGGTGGGAAGGGTTGGGCTGTTCGCCCATTAAAGCGGTACGTGAGCTGGGTTCAGTACGTCGTGAGACAGTACGGTCTCTATCTACCATGCGCGCAAGGAAACTTGAGGGGAGTCGTCCATAGTACGAGAGGACCTGGATGAACGGACCTCCTGTGTACCAGTTATCCTGCCAAGGGTATCGCTGGGTAGCGGTGTTCGGAAGGGATAAACGCTGAAAGCATCTAAGCGTGAAACCCGCCCCAAGATTAGGTTTCCCGGGCCGCAAGGCCCCTGAAGGACCCTGGAAGACTACCAGGTTGATAGGCCGCACGTGTAAGAGCCGCGAGGCTTTAAGCAAAGCGGTACTAATCGTCCGAGAGGCTTGGCCGTATTCTTCGATCGTGAGTGACGCCTTTGTTATTCTTTGAAAAAGTTTCGACCCAGGCGAGTTCGCCCCGGATACAAATCGGCGCGATGTATGTCCCGGAAAAAAATATCGGGCATCCAACCATACTCCCACCTAAGATTTGACGGGTCGAGGGGCGAATGAGACCGGTGATATTTCCGGCAGGGATACACCCGTTCCCATTCCGAACACGGCAGTTAAGCCTGCCAGGGCCAATGGTACTAACGCCCATCTCGGCGTTGGGAGAGTAGGTCGTTGCCGGTCTCGTCCGCCCCTTGACCACGCACCATCGCGTGCGCGTTTTGAAGTCACTGATTTCGTCGTTGGCGCTCGTCGCGCTTTTTAGTGTCCCTGTCTTTTCCCAGTCTTTGGGGACCACGGCGCGACAGTTGCCGGCGGGATCTTTGAAAATCCTGGCTTATTACCAGGGCGAACAGGACCAAACGGTGAAATTCAACGCAGGCTCTTCGGGCAGTTGCAGCAGCCAGAATGGCATTAATTTCGTCTGCAACCAGAGCGGCGACGTCGACGCCAAGGGCGCCGGCGGGGCCGGGCTGGTCAAGGTCATCTATCAGCCTTGGGAAAACGTGCAGTACTATGCGGCATTCGGGATGGGCGACTACAGTTTGAGCGTCCCTTCTGTAACGCTGGCCAACACGTTGACCGGCGACAACCCGGGCACCATCCTGACGGCGGGGCTTAAAGCCGTCCTTTATCCGGACACCCTGGTGACCCCCGCCATCGCCGTGGACCTGAGCGTCTCTCGTTCGCGCTACGCGTTCAATCGGGTCTACCCGGCGGCGACGCCGGGCGCCAACAACAGCATCGACCAGCGCCTCGACCTGATGCAGTATCAGGTGGCCGTTGAAGCCAGCCACATCTTCACCCTCCAGGACGCCGATGAGAAATCCGATGAGAAGGCCGGACTCGTCGCCCGTCGCGGCGTCGGATTCAAGCTGGAGCCCTACGGAGGGGTCAAGTGGCTGCGCCTGCAATCAGATTTGAAGGACCTTATGGACGGATCCCACACCGGGGGACAGCAGGATACGGTGACGCCGTTCGTCGGGCTGCGCATCCCGTTCTCGAAGAACGAGGGCGTGTTCGCTGAAGCGCAGTTCGTAGACGGCTATGTGTACTCGGCGGGGCTGGAGCTCCGCTTTCGATAGGATTTGAGAGGATGCCATGAAACTGACGAAAGTCGAGAAGACGGAGAAGGCCAAGGGATTGGCCGAGAAGCTCAAGGCCGCGCCGCACCTGTTCTTCACGGAGTATCAGGGGCTCAAGTTCAAGGAGCTCGATGAGCTGCGCTCCAAACTTCGCCCCCTGCGCTGCCGCTACGCCGTGGTCAAGAACAGCCTGGTGCGCTACGCTCTCAAGAACGCCGGCCTGGAAGGGCCGGACGCCAAGCTCCTTAAGGGCCCCGTGGGCATGGTGGTCTCGGAGTCCGAGGATCCGGTGGCCCCGGCCAAGGTCCTCGCCGCTTTCTCCAAACAATTCCCGAAGCTCAAGGTCAAGGCGGGAGTCGTCGGCCATCAGTGGATGACGCCCGCCGAGTGCGCGAAGCTCTCGACCTTGGGCTCCCGGCAAGAGGTCTTGGGCAAGGCCGTCAGCGTTCTGTACAGCGTGATCAGTCAGGCCGTGGCCGTGGTGCAGGCGCCCACGCGCGACGTGCTGCTGGTCGTCAAGGCTTTGGAGCAGAAGAAGAAGTCTGAATCAGGCGCGGCTGCCGCCTAAAAGCAGCCGGCAGTCCCCGCGCGGGGATAAATCCGAAAGGAGCTGCCGAAAAAAAGGAGAAAGTATGCCGACAAAGTTGTCGCCCGCAGAAGCCGTCGATGTGATGGGGCAGTGGACCGTCCTCGAAGCCGCTGAGTTCGTCAAGCTCGCCGAAGAGAAGTTCGGCGTCAAGGCCGCCGCCGCAGGCCCGGTCATGGCCGCTCCGGCCGCCGGTGGAGCCGCCGCAGGCGCCGCCGCCGAGGAAAAGACGGATTTCACGGTGTTCCTGGTCAGCGGTGGGGACAAGAAGATTCAGGTCATCAAGACTGTGCGTGAGCTCACCGGGCTTGGCCTCAAGGAGGCCAAGGACTTGGTCGAGGCCGCGCCCAAGGCCGTCAAGGAAGGTGTGGCGAAGGGCCAGGCCGAAGAGATGAAGAAGAAGCTCGTCGAGTCCGGCGCTGTCGTCGAGTTGAGGTGACGCGGAGACTGATGTCGTTCTTCTTGTAGAACGCCGAGTGAGACTGTCCCTGGCCCGCGGAAACGGGCCAGGGGCGGTTTCGTTTTTCAGAACGCAGCGAGGGGTGAAAGCGTGAAACAGATTAAATTCGGAAAGATTCCGCAGGCGATGGAGCTTCCCGATCTGCTCGAGATGCAGAAGAAGTCTTTCCGCGACTTTCTACAGCTTGGCAGTGAGCCCGACCAGCGCAAGCTGCTGGGGTTGCAGGCCTCTTTCCTCGACGTCTTCCCCATCGAATCCAGCGACGGCAGCATGGTCCTGGACTTCGTGCGCTACGAGTTCGCCCCGCCGCGCTATGAGACCCCCGAAGAGGCCCAGGCCCACGACTCGTCCTGGTCCCGGCCGCTCAAGGCGATCCTGCGCCTGTCCTCGCGCCAGCCCTCCGGCAAGCTCAAGCAGATCCTAGAGCAGGAGGTCGTGCTCTGCGAAGTCCCCATGATGACGGACACCGCCTCCTTCATCATCAACGGGGCCGAGCGCGTGGTGGTCAGCCAGCTGCACCGCTCTCCCGGCATCATCTTCGAGGAGGACGAGGAGAAGAAGATCTCGTCCTTGGGCAAGAGGCTGTTCTTCGCCAAGATCATCCCCTACCGCGGGGCCTGGGTCGAGTTTGAGTTCGACCTCAACAACATCCTCTACGTGCGCATCGACCGCAAAAAGAAGTTCGAGGCCACGACCTTCCTGAGGGCCTGCGGCATCGAGTCCGACGCCGACATCCTCAAGACCTTCTACGACTACGAAGTGGTCCCGGTCAACGCCCAGACCATGGTGGGTCTGCTGCACCGCATCTCGATCGAAGACGTGGTCGACCAGACCTCGGGAGAGGTGCTCCTGGAGGCCGGCAAGAAGGTCACCCATGAGGCCATCAAGCGCATGCTCGACAAGGGCGTGCAGACGGTCAAGCTCCTCACTGGCGACCCGGAGAAGGAAGACCCCACCATCCTGGAGACCCTGCGCAAGGACAAGATCAAGAGCGTTAAAGAGGCGCAGCAGGATATCTATAAGAAGTTGCGCGGACAGGAGTTCATCGTCCCCGGCCAGGCCGAGGCCTACCTCGACAACCTGATCTTCAAGAACCTACGCAAGTACGACCTCTCCAATGTCGGCCGGCATAAGATTCACGGCAAGCTGCACCACTTCCTCTGGAAGCTGGCCACCCGGCACGACGTGGTCTGCCGCCCCGACAACCGGCGCCACAAGTACTTCGCCCTGCCCGCCTACAACCGCCGCACCCTCTGCACCGAGGACATCGTAGCCACGATGCAGTACCTCATCGCCCTCAACTGCGGCACGTCGCACTACGCTGACGGCGTGGCCAAGACCACCGCGATGCCGATCCGGCCTCAGCCTTACGAGGGCACCAGCGAGTTCAAGGCGCTGCTGCAGGAGTACGCCAAGAAGATCAATAAGGAGGCGCTGGAGAACTTCCCGGTCATCGACCTGCACGAGAAGGACTCCGACGACGACCCGGAGGCCGCCAAGCAGGGCCTCAAGAAGGACCGCATCTCCTTCTTGGAGCTGGGCGAGGCCATCACCCGCTGGCGCACGGCCGTGCCCACCTTCTTCGACCACAACTTCGCGGTCAAGCTCGACGACATCGACCACCTCGGCAACCGCCGCATCCGAGGCGTGGGCGAGCTCCTGGAGAACCAGATCCGCGTGGGCCTGGCCCAGATGTCGCGCGTCATCCGCGACCGCATGAGCGTGCAGGACAAGACCACCCTGACCCCGCGCAACCTGCTCAACACCGCGCCCATGGTGGGCATCCTGCGCAAGTTCTTCGGGACTTCGCAACTCTCGCAGTTCATGGACCAGATCAACCCGCTCTCCGAGATCACGCACAAGCGGCGGCTCTCGGCCCTGGGTCCCGGCGGACTCAACCGCAAGCGCGCGGGCTTCGAGGTTCGCGACGTCCACCACACGCACTACGGCCGCATCTGCCCCATCGAGACCCCGGAGGGCCCGAACATCGGCCTCATCACGAGCCTGGCGACCTACGCCCGCATCAACGAGTTCGGCCTCATCGAGTCGCCTTACCGCAAGGTCATCAAGGGCAAGCTGACCGGAGAGGTCTCCTACCTCGGGGCCGACGAGGAGTCCGGGCAGATCGTGGCCCAGGCCAACACCCCGCTGGAGAAGGACCGGCTGGCCTCGGACCTGGTCGCCTGCCGCTCCCGGGGCGACTTCCCGCTGGTCGAGCCCGCCAAGGTCGACTACATGGACATCTCTCCCCTGCAGGTCGTCTCGGTCTCGGCGGGCTTGGTCCCGTTCCTCGAGCATGACGACGCCAACCGCGCGCTCATGGGCTGCAACATGCAGCGTCAGGCCGTGCCCCTGCTGGTCGCCGAGGCGCCGCTGGTCACCACCGGAATCGAGGAAGCCGTGGCCAAGGATTCCGGGGCCTGCATCACGGCCAAGCGGGCCGGCCGGGTCATCTACTCGGCGGGCGACCTCATCGCGGTGCACGCTGAAGGCGTTAAGGAAGGCGAGGGGGCCATCGATCTCTTCCAGCTGCGCAAGTACCGTCGCTCCAACCAGGACACCTGCATCAACCAGACGCCCGCGGTCAAGACCGGCGACCACGTCGAAGGTCCCGACCCTAAGAAGAACAAGAAGGGTTCGGTTCTGGCCGACGGGCCGGGCACCGCGGGCGGCATGCTGGCCCTGGGGCGCAACCTCCTGGTGGGCTTCATGCCCTGGGAGGGCTACAACTTCGAGGACGCCATCCTGATCTCCGAGCGCCTGGTCAAGGAGGACCTCTTCACCTCCATCCATATCACCGAGTTCGAGGTGGAGGCGCGCGACACCAAGCTCGGCGCCGAGGAGATCACGCGGGACATCCCCAACGTGGGCACCGAGGCGCTGGAGTCTCTCGATGAGCAGGGTATCGTCATCCCCTCCACCAACGTCGCCCAAGGCGACATCCTGGTCGGCAAGGTGACGCCCAAGGGCGAGCAGCAGCTCACCCCCGAGGAGCGGCTTTTGAAGGTCATCTTCGGCAAGAAGGCCGAGGACGTGCAGGACGCCTCGCTGCGCGTGCCGCCGGGCGTCTCGGGCAAGGTCATCGGCGTGCGCGTCTTCGTGCGCCGCGAGAAGCTCTCCAAGCCCGAGGAGCGCAAGCGTCTTGACGCCGTCACGGAGCGCCTGGAGAAGTCCCTGGCGTCTTTGCGCCAGCACCGCAAGGACTCCTTGACCGCGATCGAGGAGCTGCCCGCGGCCAAGCGCCGCGACGAGGAAGAGCGGCTGACCCTGTTCTATAAGATCATGGAGAAGAAGCTCCGCGACGACGCGGCCCGGGAGAAGGAGGGCGTCAAGCAGGGCGACGAGCTCGCCGTCACGGTCAACAAGGTGGTCAAGGTCTACATCGCCTCCCGTCGCAAGGTCCAGGTCGGCGACAAGCTGGCCGGCCGGCACGGCAACAAGGGCGTGGTGGCCAAGATCCTGCCCGAAGAGGACATGCCGTTCCTGCCGGACGGCACGGCGCTCGACGTCGTGCTGTCTCCGCTAGGCGTGCCCTCGCGCATGAACATTGGACAGCTCCTGGAGATGATGCTGGGCTGGGCGGCCCACCATCTCGACGTGCAGACCATCAATCCGGTCTTTGACAGCGCCACCGAGAAAGACGTCCTCGAGATGGTCCAGAAGGCCAAGAAAGAGCTGCGCGAGAAGGGCGTCCCGGAGAAGTACCTCCCCGCCGACGATTGCCGCATCACGCTCTACGACGGCCGGACCGGCGAGCCGTTCCACGAGAAGATCTCGGTGGGCTACATGTACATGCTCAAGCTCAACCATCTCGTGGAAGACAAGGTGCACGCCCGGTCCACCGGCCCCTACAGCCTCATCACCCGCCAGCCGCTGGGCGGCAAGGCCCAGTTCGGCGGCCAGCGCTTCGGCGAGATGGAGGTGTGGGCCATCGAAGGCTACGGCGCGGCGTATGCCCTGCAGGAGTTCCTGACGGTCAAGTCCGACGATGTGGCCGGCCGCACCAAGATGTACGAGGCCATCATCAAGGGCGAGCCGCCGGCTCAGCCAGGGGTGCCGGAGTCGTTCAAGGTCTTGGTCCGGGAGCTTCAGGCCTTGGGCCTCAACGTCGAACTCCTCAAGCTCGGCAAGGACGCGGAGGAGAAGGCCAAGAAGAGCAAGGAAAAAGGAAAGGACGCGGGCGTGGAAACCGCGAGGAAGGCCTAAACCATGGGTTATCTAGCGGTCGCGGAAAAGAAGTTGTCCTTGGGCGGCAAGAAGAAGAAGAAGTCCGACAGCCTCGATTTCTTCGATTTCGACGCCATCCGTCTGTCTATGGCTTCCCCGGACCATATCCTGTCCTGGTCCTACGGCGAGGTCAAGAAGCCCGAGACCATCAACTACCGGACGCTGAAGCCTGAGCGCGACGGTCTGTTCTGCGAGCGCATCTTCGGCCCGGCCCACGATTACGAGTGCGCCTGCGGCAAGTACCGTTGGGTGAAGTTCAAGGGCATCGTCTGCGACCGCTGCGGCGTCGAGGTGACCGAGGCCAAGGTGCGCCGCGAGCGCATGGGCCACATCGAGCTGGCCGTGCCTGTCGCCCACATCTGGTTCCTTAAGAAGACCCCCTCGCGCATCGGCATCGTCCTCAACATGAAGACGGTCGACCTCGAGCGGGTCATCTATTACGCCATGTACATCGTGCTGGAGGACTTCGTGGACTCCACCGGCCGCACCGTGTACAAGGCCTGCGACCTGCTTTCCGAGGAAGAGGTGCGCAAGGCCAAGGCCGAGTTCAAGAGCAAGCTCAAGGTGGACATCGGCGCCGGGGCTATCCACACGCTCCTCTCGCGGGTCAAGCCCAAGGAAGAGGCGGCCAAGATCCTCGAGGATATCCAAGGCGTCACCTCCGAGGCCGAGCGCACGCGCCTCATCCGCCGGCTGCGCATCCTGCAGGGCTTCGCCGAGTCCGGCAACGAGCCGCAGTGGATGATCCTCACCCAGCTGCCGGTCATCCCTCCCGAGCTGCGGCCTCTCGTGCCGCTGGAAGGCGGCCGTTTCGCCACGTCGGACCTCAACGATCTCTATCGCCGCATCATCAACCGCAACAACCGCCTCAAGCACATCGAGGCCCTGCGCGCGCCCGAGGTCATGGTCTTCAACGAGAAGCGCCTGCTGCAGGAGGCCGTGGACGCCCTTTTCGAGAACGGCGCGCGCGGCCGCGTGGTGGTCGGCGCGGGCAACCGGCCCTTGAAGTCGCTCTCCGACATCCTCAAGGGCAAGCAGGGCCGCTTCCGGCAGAACCTGCTGGGCAAGCGCGTGGACTACTCCGGCCGCTCCGTCATCGTGGTCGGCCCCTACCTTAAGATCAACCAGTGCGGGCTGCCCAAGGAGATGGCTCTCGAGCTCTTCAAGCCCTTCATCATCCGGGAGCTCATGAAGACCGAGAGCCTCACGCTGAAGGCCGCCAAGCGCATGTTCGAGAAGGTGCGCCCGGAGATCTGGGACATCCTGGAGTTCGTGACCAAGAAGCACCCGATCATGCTCAACCGCGCTCCGACCCTGCACCGGCTGGGCATCCAGGCTTTCGAGCCTGTCCTCATCGAAGGCAAGGCCATCCAGCTCCACCCGCTGACCTGCGCGGCCTTCAACGCCGACTTCGACGGCGACCAGATGGCCGTGCACGTGCCCCTCTCCCAAGAGGCCCAGCTCGAGGCCAAGGTCCTCATGATGGCCTCCAACAATATCATGTCCCCCGCTTCCGGAAAGCCGATTGCGGTGCCTTCGCATGACATGGTGCTGGGCATCAACTACCTCACCAAGTACAAGCAGGGCGAGAAGGGCGAAGGGATGATCTTCGCCGACGCCGCCGAGGTCATCACCGCGCACCAGACCCAGAAGGTCGACCTGCACGCGCGCATCAAGGTGCGCGGCATCACCAAGGAGCTCAACGAGGTCACCGGCCAGGGCAAGAAGATCGAGCCCGTCCCCGTCGACCAATGGCGGGATTGGACCACGGTTGGGCGGGTCCTCTTCAACCAGATCACCCCGTCCGAACTGGGCTACATTAACGTCCCGCAGGGCAAGAAGGAGCTCTCCAAGCTGGTGGAGCGCTGCTACAAGGAGCTGGGACAATACCGCACGGTGATGCTCTTGGACGATCTCAAGAGCATCGGCTTCCACTACGCCACCACCGCCGGCCTGTCCATCTCCATCTCGGACATGCACATCCCGGCCCTGAAGAAGGAGGAGATCGTCAAGGCGCGCGGCAAGGTCAAGGAGATCGAGAAGCAGGCCAAGAACGCGCTGATCACCGAGGCCGAGCGCTACAACAAGATCATCGACATCTGGACCCACGTCACGGACAAGATATCGGATGTCATGTTCGACGAGATGAAGCGAGAGGAATCCGAGAAGTTCGTCGCGGGCAAGCCCCGATTCAACTCCGTCTTCCTGATGGCCGACTCCGGCGCCCGCGGCAGCCGCCAGCAGATCCGGCAGCTGGCCGGCATGCGCGGCCTCATGGCCAAGCCCCAGAAGAAGCTCACCGGCGGCGTGGGCGAGATCATCGAGCAGCCCGTCGTCTCCAACTTCCGCGAGGGACTCACCGTCCTGGAGTACTTCATCTCCACGCACGGCGGCCGCAAGGGCCTGGCCGACACCGCCTTGAAGACCGCCGATGCCGGCTACCTCACGCGCCGCCTCGTCGACGTGGCGCATGACCTGGTCATCACCGAGGCGGACTGCGGCACCATCAACGGCGTGCGCCTGGGCGACCTCACCGCCGGCGACGAGACCATCGAGCCGCTCGAAGAGCGGGTCCTGGGCCGGGTGGCCCTGGAGGACATCATGGTCTCCACCACCGACGCCAAGGGCAAGGCCGTGGAGAAGGTCGTGGCCAAGGCGGGGGAGCATATCAACGCCGAGACCGCGGCCCAGATCAAGGAGGCGGGCATCGAGGTCGTGCGCGCCCGTTCCGTGCTGACCTGCGAGAGTCGCCAGGGCGTCTGCGCCAAGTGCTACGGCATGAACAACGCCAACGGCCGCATGGTCGAGATCGGCGAGGCCGTAGGCATCATCGCGGCGCAGTCCATCGGCGAGCCGGGCACGCAGCTGACCCTGCGCACCTTCCATATCGGCGGCACGGCCTCACGCGTGACCAAGCGCTCCCATGCTCTGACGCTCAAGGGCGGCAAGGTCGAGTTCCGCAACATCCGCACCGTGCTCAGCCGTGACGGGGAGAACGTCTGCGTCTCGCGCACCGGCGCGCTCCTGGTCACCGACCGGACCACCGGAGCGATCGAGGAGCAGAAGACGCCCTACGGCTCGCGGGTCAAGGTCAAGGACGGCTCTTCGGTCGATCCGCGCGCCTTGCTGGCGGAGTGGGACCCCTACACCATGCCCATCATCGCCGAGCATGAAGGGCACGTGCGTCTTGTGGACGTCAAGGAAGGCGTCACGTTGCACGAGGAGCGCAACAAGATCACCGGCATCATCGAGCGCCGCATCATCGAGCAGGAGACCCGCCGCTCGGACCGCAGTGAGAGCGGCTCCAAGCGCCTCAACCCGCGGGTCGTCATCGACAAGGGCGGCAAGGACGTGGCCAACTATCCCCTGCCGACGGACACCATCCTTACGGTGGAGGCTGGACAAGAGGTGGTCCCCGGCGACGTCATGGCCAAGATCCCGCAGGAGGTCACCAAGTCCAAGGACATCACCGGCGGCCTGCCCCGCGTCTCCGAGCTCTTCGAGGCCCGGCGGCCCAAGAGTTCGGCCGTCATCTCCGAGATCGAGGGCATCGTGTCGTTGGGCGTCGGGCCCAAGGATCAGCGCATGGTCTCGGTGCGCAACGAAGAGACCGACCTAGTGCGCGAATACCTCATCCCCCAGGGCAAGCACTTGGTGGTCTACGAGGGCGACCGGGTCGGCGTGGGCGAGGCCATCACGGACGGGGCCATCAATCCCCACGACATCCTGCACGTCAAGGGCGTCAAGGAAGTGCAGGAGTTCCTGGTCAACGCCATCCAGGAGGTCTACCGCCTGCAGGGCGTCAACATCTCCGACCGGCACATCGAGTGCATCGTGCGCCAGATGCTGGAGAACGTCAAAATCGTCAATTCCGGCGACACGGCGTTCCTCAAGGGCGAGATCGTAAACCGGTTCACCTTCGCAGACGATAACCGGCAGATCAAAGTCAAGGGCGGCAAGGAGGCCCAGGCCGAGCCGGTGCTCTTGGGCATCACCAAGGCGTCGCTGGCCTCCAACTCCTTCGTCTCCGCGGCGAGCTTCCAGGAGACGACCCGCGTCCTGACCGAAGCCGCGACCACATCCAAGATCGACTACCTCCGGGGCCTGAAAGAGAACGTCATCATCGGCCACATGATCCCGGCGGGGACGGGCTTGGCGCCGCAAGTCAAGCTCCAGGAATTGTTGCAGTCCCAGGCCGAGGCCAAGCCGTAAGAGAGGAACTATGCCGACCATCAACCAACTCATCCGTATCGGGCGTCACAAGAACCGCGCCCATCCCAAGGCACCCGCCCTCATGGGCTGCCCGCAGAGGCGCGGGGTGTGCACTCAGGTGAAGACCACCACCCCCAAGAAGCCCAATTCGGCCCTGCGCAAGATCGCCCGCATCAAGCTGACCAACGGCACCGAGGTCACGGGCTACATCCCGGGCGTGGGCCACAACCTGCAGGAGCACTCCATCGTGATGATCCGCGGGGGCCGCGTCAAGGATCTGCCCGGCGTGCGCTACCACATCATCCGGGGCGTGCTCGACACAGCCGGAGTCGATGGCCGCCGTCAAGGCCGATCCCTCTACGGCGCCAAGCGGCCCAAAGCAGCGGCCGCGGCCAAGGCGTAAGGAGACAGTCTATGCCCAGAAAAGGACTCAGACCGCGCGACCGCAGAGGCCTGCCCCCCGCGGATTTCAAATACAGCTCCGTGTTGGTCTCCCGGATCATCAATAAGCTCAACTACCGGGGACAGAAGCACGCCGCCGAACATATCATGTACGGCGCCATGGACATCATGGCCGAGCGCACCAAGGAAGACGCCTTGAACGTGCTGACTAAGGCTATCGAGAACGTGCGGCCCCTGCTGGAAGTCAAGGCCCGGCGCGTCGGCGGCGCGACCTACCAGGTCCCCATCGAGGTCAGCCCGACGCGGTCCTCGACCCTGGCGATGCGCTGGATCCTCGACGCCGCTCGCGCCAAATCGGGCAAGCCCATGGCCGTGCGGCTCGCCGAGGAGCTCCTGGCGGCCAGCAAGAAGGAGGGGGTGGCGTTCAAGAAGCGCGAGGACATGCATAAGATGGCGGAGTCCAACCGCGCGTTCGCCCATTACCGGTGGTAGAAAAAATGGATCGGGAGTTTTCGCTCAAGAAGGTCCGCAACATCGGCATCATCGCGCATATCGACGCGGGCAAGACCACGACGACGGAGCGCATCCTCTATTACACGGGGCGCATCCACAAGATCGGGGAAGTCCACGACGGGGCGACCACCACGGACTGGATGCCCCAGGAGCGCGAGCGCGGCATCACCATCACCGCCGCCGCCACCTACTGCCAGTGGCGGGACTGCCAGATCAACATCATCGACACCCCCGGCCATGTGGACTTCACGGCCGAGGTGGAGCGGTCCCTGCGCGTGCTGGACGGCGCCGTGGTCTGCTTCGACGGCGTGCAGGGCGTCGAGCCCCAGTCCGAGACGGTCTGGCGGCAAGCCGACAAGTACAAGGTCCCGCGCATCGCCTATATCAACAAGATGGACCGCACGGGCGCGGACTTCTACATGTCCTACGACTCCATCCGGAAGCTGCTCGGGGCCAACGCCTGCGCCATCCAGCTCCCCATCGGTGCGGAGGCGGAGTTCGCCGGAGTCATCGACCTCATCGAGATGAAGGCCCTGGTCTGGCACAGCGAGGAGTTGGGGGCCAAGTGGGACGTCACCGAGATCCCGGCCGCTCTCCAGGCCAAGGCCAAGCAGTGGCACGACAAGATGGTCGAGCAGATCATCGAGTTCGAAGACGACGCCATGGAGAAGTACCTCCACGGCGGCCACGAGTTCGCGCCCGCCGAACTGCGCCGTATCCTGCGCAAGGGCGTGCTGCAGTCCAAGATCTTCCCGGTCCTGGCCGCCTCGTCCTACAAGAACAAGGGCGTGCAGCCCATGCTCGATGCCGTCTGCGACTATCTGCCCTCCCCCTTGGATCGGCCGACGGTCATGGGCCTCGACCCGCACACGGACGCGCCGGTGGAGCGCACGGCCTCGGACACAGAGCCCTTCGCGGCCCTGATGTTCAAGATCCAGACCGACCCCTTCGTGGGTAAGCTCGCCTTCTTCCGGGTCTATTCCGGGCACTTGAAGACGGGCGACATGGTGTATTTCGCCAACAAGCGGTCCTCGGAGCGCGTGGGGCGCCTGCTGCGCATGCACGCCAACCACCGCGAGGAGATCAAGGAGGTCCGTGCCGGAGAGATCGCCGCCACGGTGGCCATGAAGAACTCCGCCGTGGGCATGACCCTCTGCGAAGAAGAGCACCCCATCATCCTCGAGCAGATCACCTTCCCGGAGCCGGTCATCTCGGTCGCCATCGAGCCCAAGAGCAAGGCGGACGAGGAGAAGATGGCCGTGGCCCTGGGACGCCTGGCCGAAGAGGACCAGACCTTCCGCATGCGGACCGACACCGAGACCGGCCAGACCATCATCTCCGGCATGGGCGAGCTGCACCTCGACATCATCGTGGACCGCATGAAGCGCGAGTTCAACGTGGAAGGCAACGTGGGCCAGCCCCAGGTCGCCTACAAGGAGACGGTGCGCAAGAAGGTCACGGAGGAAGGCAAGTTCATCCGGCAGACCGGCGGGCGCGGCCAGTACGGCCACTGCGTTCTGCAGATCGAGGCCAACCCGGCGGGCAAGGGCTTCGAGTTCATCAACGAGGTCAAGCAGGGCCGCATCCCGCGGGAGTACATCCCGGCCGTGGAGAAGGGCGTGCGTGAGGCCCTGCCGGGCGGCGCGTTGGCGGGATTCCCCCTCGTGGACGTCAAGGTGACGCTCCTGGACGGGTCCTACCACGACGTGGATTCCTCCGAGATCGCGTTCAAGATCGCGGCCGCCATGGCCCTGCGCGCGGGCTGCAAGAAGGCCAACCCCACCATCCTCGAGCCCATCATGAAGTTCGAGGTGGTCACCCCCGCGGAGTACATGGGCAACGTCATCGGCGACCTTAATTCCAGACGCGCCCGGATCCTGGAGATGGGGGACCGGGCGCACCTAAAGTTCGTCAAGGCCACGGTGCCGCTTTCGGAGCTGTTCGGCTACGCGACCGTGGTCCGCTCCATCTCGCAGGGGCGGGCGTCCTTCACGATGGAGCCCAGCCACTACGATGAGGTCCCCACCAACGTGAGGAAGGCCATCGTGGAGAAGAGCGAAAAGAAATAAGGAGAGATTGAATATGGCCAAGGCAAAATTCGAGCGCACCAAGCCGCACGTCAACATCGGAACGATCGGGCACGTGGACCACGGCAAGACGACCTTGACCGCGGCGATCACGCACTATCTGGCGAAGAAGGGCTTGGCGACGGCGAAGAAGTACGACGAGATCGACAACGCGCCGGAAGAGAAGGCGCGGGGCGTGACGATCAACGTCCACCACGCGGAGTACGAGACGGGGACGCGGCATTACGCGCACGTGGACTGCCCTGGCCACGCGGACTACATCAAGAACATGATCACGGGAGCGGCGCAGATGGACGGCGCGATCCTGGTGGTGTCGGCGGCGGACGGCCCGATGCCGCAGACGCGGGAGCACGTGCTGCTGGCGCGGCAGGTCGGAGTGCCGCACATCATCGTATATCTGAACAAGATCGATGTGGCGGACAAGGACCTAGTCGAGCTGGTGGAGATGGAAGTGCGCGAGCTCCTGACCAAATACGAGTTCCCTGGGGACAAGATCACGGTGATCCGGGGCTCGGCGACGAAGGCTTTGGAAGGCGAGGACACGGAGATCGGGACCAAGTCCATCGAGAAGCTGGTGGCGGCGCTGGACAACGACATCCCGGAGCCCAAGCGGGCCACGGACCAGCCGTTCCTGATGGCGGTGGAAGACGTGTTCTCGATCACGGGCCGGGGCACGGTGGCGACCGGGCGCGTGGAGCGGGGCATGATCCACGTCGGGGACCCGGTGGAGATCGTGGGGCTCAAGGACACGCAGAAGACGGTGGCCACGGGCCTCGAGATGTTCCGCAAGCTGCTCGACGACGCGCGGGCGGGCGACAACGTGGGCGTGCTGCTGCGCAGCATCGACAAGGACCAGATCGAGCGCGGGCAGGTGATCTGCGCTCCGGGGTCGATCAAGCCGCACAAGAAGTTCAAGGCCAAGCTCTACGTACTGAGCAAGGACGAGGGGGGGCGGCACACGCCGTTCTTCAAGGGCTACCGGCCGCAGTTCTATTTCCGGACCACGGACGTGACGGGAGCGGTGACGCTGCCTCCGGGCGTGGAGATGATCATGCCGGGCGACAACATCGACATCGAGGCGGAGCTCATCACCCCGATCGCGATGGAGAAGGGTCTGCGCTTCGCGGTGCGCGAGGGCGGCCATACGGTCGGCGCCGGCGTGGTCAGCGACATCACGGACTAGACCATGGCAGACAAACGCGTCATGGTCACGCTGGGCTGCACCGTCTGCAAGGACAAGAATTACCATTTCCAGCGTGGCAAGAAGAAGGATTTCAAGCTGGAGTTGAGCAAGTTCTGCAAAGCCTGTCGCAAGCAGACCGTGCACAAGGAAGTGAAGTAGCCGTATGCCGGCGGCCCATTGGGGGTGTCGTCCAATTGGCTAGGACGGCGGTCTCCAAAACCGCTGATCTAGGTTCAAGTCCTAGCACCCCCGAAGGGTGCCGTGCTCTCTCGAGGCGTTCATGAACACTGCCATCCAATTCGTCAAAGAATCGTACTACGAACTCAAGAAGGCCACCTGGCTCTCCCGCCAGGAGGCCATGCAGTCCACCTATGCCGTCCTGCTCATCGTGATGCTCGTGGCCATCTATGTGGCCTGCATCGATTTCGTCCTCACCAACTTCCTCATCGGGCCCATCCTGGGCAGGTAATATGACCACCCCCACTTCGACCTTAGAACGCGGCTGGTACGTCGTGCACTGTCAGTCGGGCTGGGAGGACCGGGTCAAGAACGCCATCGAGACCAAGGTCGCCCTGGAAAGCCTGACGGACAAGGTCTACTCCGTGCTCATCCCCACCGAGGACGTAGTCGAGGTCAAGAAGAACCGCAAGAAGATCTCCAAGCGCAAGTTCTTCCCGGGCTACGTGCTCATCGACATGAAAGTCGACGAGATCACTTACTGGGTGATCAAGGGCATCCCTGGGGTCAGCCACTTCCTGGGCGAGCCGCGCCCCACGCCCCTGCCCGAGGCCGAGATCCAGGGCATCATCGAGCTCTCCGCCTCCACGGCCGGCGGCAAGCCGCGGCCTGCGGTGCAGTTCGAGAAGGGCGAGGGCATCCGCATCATCGAAGGGCCTTTCCGGCACTTCACGGGCGTCGTCGAGGACGTCAACGACGCCAAGGCCAAGATCAAGGCCATGGTCACCATCTTCGGGCGCCCCACGCCGGTCGAGCTCGATTTCCTGCAGGTCGAGAAGCTGTAGTGGTCGAAGCGGAGATCCTGCCGCCGGAGCACGAGCCCCGGGTCCACGTCGCGGGGGCCCGCGCGCCGGGCTGGTTCGGCGCCGGGCTGGCGCTGCTGACCGTCGCGGCGGCCTTCTCCGTAGGCTTCATGGCTCTCTTCGGCCGGACGTTGTTCGCGGCCGTCCTCGCCTCCCTAGTCTGGCCGTGGGTGTTCAGCCCGGAGTTCACGGCCTGGGTGTTCGGGGCCCCGCGCGTCGCTTTCTGGAAAATACTGGTCCTGTTCCTCGCGTTGGACGTGATCGCGAGGCTGTTCCTGAGGAGAAACCTATGGCCAAGAAGATAAAGACCCAGATCAAGCTGCAGATTCCGGCGGGCGCCGCCAACCCCGCCCCGCCCGTGGGCCCGGCGCTGGGCCAGCACGGCGTCAACATCATGGACTTCTGCAAGCAGTTCAACGACCGCTCCCGCAGCATGGAAGCAGGCATGACCATCCCGGTGGTCATCACGGTCTACGAGGACCGCTCCTTCACCTTCATCACCAAGATGCCGCCGGTGGCTTCGCTGCTCAAGCGCGCGGCCGGCCTGGCCAAGGCCTCCGGGGAGCCCAACCGCAACAAGGTGGGCAAGATCACCCTCAAGCAGGCCGAAGAGATCGCGACGCAGAAGATGCCGGACCTCAACACCAAGGACCTGAAGTCCGCCCTGCAGATGGTCAAGGGCACGGCCCGGTCCATGGGCATCGAGATCGCGGAATAGACGGCAGACCGAGTCCAGACAGAGCAGTCTGTCTGGACGCCAACAGGTCAAGGAGGCGGTATGGGAAAAAGGATCGCAAATCTCACTAAAGGCTTAGACCTCACCAAGCTGTACACCCTCGACGACGCCGTGGCGCTGGTCAAAAAGTGCGCCACCGCCAAGTTCGACGAGACGGTGGAGCTGCACGCGCGCCTGGGCGTCGACCCCAAGCAGGCCGACCAGCAGGTGCGCGGCACCGTGGGCCTGCCCCACGGCCTGGGAAAATCCAAGAAGGTCGCGGTCGTCACCCAGGGCGAGAAGCAGAAGGACGCCACGGCGGCCGGCGCGGACATCGTGGGCGGCGCCGAGCTCGTGGACCAGATCTCCAAGGGCTTCCTGGATTTCGAAATCCTGGTGGCCACCCCGGACATGATGAAGGACCTCTCCAAGCTGGGCAAGGTCCTGGGGCCCAAGGGCCTCATGCCCAACCCCAAAAGCGGCACCGTGACCATGGACGTGGGCAAGACCGTCAAGGAACTCAAGGCCGGCCGGGTGGAGTACAAGGTGGACGACTTCGGCATCATCCACGTCCCGGTGGGCAAGTCCTCATTCGAGCCCGCGCGGCTCTCCGGCAACGTCAAGGCCGTGATGGAGGTCATCATCAAGGCCCGGCCGTCCTCCGCCAAAGGCATCTATCTCATGAGCGTGGCGCTGTCCTCGAGCATGGGCCCCGGGTTCCGGCTCGACCCGTCGCAGAAGTTCTAGCCCGGCGCGAATCAAGACGAGCGGCCCAGGCAGGAAACCCTGCCTGGGCCGCAGTCCGTCCGCCCCTCGATCGGTCTAGGGGACGTCACTCCCGAACGGTCTTCTCGTCGCCCGAGATGCGCACGACCGTGTGCTGGTCGTCGAGAGCCCGGGCCACGATGGTGAAGCCCTGCTCCGTGTTCGCGAAGACGAGCGACTTTACGTCCAGGAGGTTGCCCGCGCCCGCGAGGAAGCCGTTGGGGTCGACGGAAGCTTCCGCCAGGCCGAAGAGATCGTCCGCGTAGCGGGCCTTCTCCAGTCGGTGGAGCTGCTGAAGCTGCGCCATCTCCTTGAGGCCCACCTTGGCATAAGCCACCATCATGATCCGATGGTAGCGCGGGCCCCAGACGAAGGCCCACATCCCGAGCCCGGCCAGAAGGAGCAGGCAGAAGCCCGCACCGGCCCGGATCAGCAGGCTGCGGCCGCCCCGGAAGGGCCGCTCCCGGACGACCACGCTGCCCACGACCATGTCATGCCAGCACTGGCGCTCGCGGCTGAACAGGGCCCAGAGGAAGCCCAGACCGAGGATGGCGCTGACCGGATAGAGGGCCGAGCGCAGGACGGCATGCCGCAGGCTGAGGCCTTCGCCGTCCTGCAGGACCCGCAGCCCCAGAAGCGCCTTGCCCAAGGACGCGCGGCCCTCGCTGCTGAAGAACGCCTGGTAGATGACGAACAAGGCCACCCACAGGAAGTGCCAATAGGCCATCGCCGGATGCAGGACCAGCGGGTAGCGCGGGAAAGCCAGCCTGAAGCTCAGGTAATAGCCCGCGACGAAGAGTCCGGCATCCAGACCGAAGGCGAGCACGCGCTCGCTGAACGCCGCCAGCTCGACTCCCTCCTCTGCCGGCGCGGCGTCTGTCTTTTCCGTATCTCCCATGGCTCTGGACTCCTAGCGCTGGCCCTTCTGGCTTTTGCAGTATTCGACCAAGCCCTGGTAGACGAAGTCGGCCACGGAATAATCCGTTGGGCTGACATAAGGTCTCGCCGATAAGAAGCCGTGATATTTCTGGCAGGCGATCAGATTGCTCTTCAAGGGCTCAGTCGCCGCATCCCCGGACCAGTCCTTGTCGAAATACTCCTGAATGATATCGGCCTTGTTATCGCGCTTCTTTATCAGGAACTTGGCGGGGATGCCGGTGTCCGCAGCCAACTTATCGAGGCGCCAGCCCCCCTTGTAGTCCTGGGCCACCGAAGGCACCAGCTTGAGCAGCTTGTCGTTGTAGAGCGCCGCAATCTTCTGGTTGGCCTGGTCCGACCAACCCTTGAGGATGGCATCGTTCTTGGCCTGCTGGGCCTGGGCAGCCTTGCGTTCCGCATTGGCCTTGGCTGCCGCCTCTTTGAACGTCGCCTCAGCCTGCGCCCTCGCATCCGCCTTCGCCTTCGGGCTCAACAGCGGGTCCTGTTCGGCGTCCTGGATGGCCGCGTTCTTCGCATCCACAGCCGCGAGGACGACCTTCATGCGCTGCTCCTGGCTGGCCATGCGCGCCTTGGCATCAGCCGCTGACTTGTCCGCCAGGGCTCTCTCGTAACCCTCCCTGAGCGCCTGCGGATCATTTTTGCTGTCAAACCATCCGAACCGGGGTGCCGGCAATGGCGGAAGCGGCTCGGTTTGGGGGGCGGGAGCCGGAGCAGGCGCCGGGGTCGGTGCCGGGGTAGGTTTCGGAGCCGGTGCCGGGGTAGGCGCGGGGGCAGGTTTCGGAGCCGGTGCCGGGGTAGGCGCCGGGGCAGGTTTCGGAGCCGGTGCCGGGCCCGGTTTTGGAGCAGGTGCCGGAGCGCCGAAGACCGCGGCATAAGCCGCCTGGAAGGTGGCTCCCCACTTGTCGCCCTTCATCAGCCGGTCGGCGACCTGGCCGGAGATTCCGTTGACCTCGCTGGGCTGCACGCTGAGGACGTCGATGTCTTTGCCGTAGAGGACCTCTTTGTCGCCCTCCTTGAAGAGCAGCGTGCCCCCGGAGAGCTGGGCGCCCTGCATTCCGTCCACGGCGTCGATCGCCTTCTTGACCTCCGGATGCGCCTTCTGCCAGGCCTCGCCCTTGCTCGCCCAAGCCGTGCGCAGGTCGTCGACGCCCTTGCCCCCGTCGAAGAGGTTCTGCCCGATCTTCGAGAACACCGCGTTGTTGATCTCGATGAGCCGGAGGCTGGTCCTCTTGACCTTGTTGGCCTCCTTGAGCTGGTCGATCTGGGCCAGCAGGTCCCGGATGGTCCGCTTCTTCTTGTCCGGGCCGACCACCTCCACGAGCCTGCGCGCCTGCGCGTAGACGAAGGCCGTCTGGGCCCAATGGCTGCCGACGAAGTTGCGGGTGAACAGGTCCACGTTGCCCAAGGTCTGCTCGCGATGCGATTCCTTGTCGGTCCAGCAGTTGAGCTTCCGGCCCTTCTCCACGTCGTCGCGGCCGGAATCGCAGTCCGCGACCTGGCGCATCACCTTATACAGGGTCTCCGGGGTCTTGGATTCCTCCTTCAAGCCCGGCTCGTCGTCGTAAGTCCCGAGCTTCATCTCCCGGAGCTTGGCGCGCAGGTCCAACAGGGACTTATAGAAAGCCTGGAGCGCGCTGCCGGGCACGGCCACGTCCGGGTTGTCCTTCTTGGGCTGGATGATGCTGAGGAGGGCCGCCTCGTAATCGGCCGGGTCCATCACCGGATTGGGGTCCTTGGCGGCCACCTGTTGGACCTCGACCGGGGCCTGGAATCCGAAGGTGACGGGCTTCTTGGTGACGCTGATGATGTCCATGGTCGAGGCCTGCACGTAGACCTCGGCGGCCGCCGCATCGATCTTGGCCACGAGCTCGTCGACCTGCTGGAAGGTGTCGTTGGCGGCCCGGACGATCAGGACCTGGTCCCGGAGACCGATTTCTTTGAGCGCGGTCCGATGGCTGCGGTCCCGCAGGATATAGCGCCAGACTTCGTCCGGGCAGAGGGCATTGCCGTCGGGCGCCTGGCCCAGGTTGATCTTGTCGTCGTCATATCGGCTCGGGATCCGCAGCGTGATCCTGCCGTTCTCGCTGGCCGTCACGAAGGCCGCGAAATCTTTCTGCGGGCTCGACGACCGGTCCAGGGCATCCAGCGTCCCGGTCGAACAGCGCGGCGGGATCGCGGCTGCCGCAGGCTCCGCCGCCTTCTCTTCCGCCCGCGCCAGCGGCGCGGCCAGGGCCAGGATCGACAGAAGGGTAAAAATATTTTTCATGGCAGCCTCCTGCAAACGAAAGACGCGTCAGTGTCCCGAGGACAAGCCGACGCGCCGTGATAGGCCTCGGGACGGTCGGGGGGGTCGGCCTATGAAGGAAGTGTAAGCCCACTTCCCGTTTTTGTCAAGCCTTGCGGACTATTCGTCCGAGGTGTCCTTGACCCGGGGCGGGCAGCCGGAGGCCTGCCAGCCGAGGTAGGCCTGGATGAAGGGGTCGAGGTCGCCGTCCATGACGGACTGGATCTGGGAGGCCTGCTGGCCCGTGCGCAGGTCCTTGACCATCTGGTAGGGCATGAAGACGTAGGAGCGGATCTGGTGGCCCCAGGCGATGTCGCCCATGCCGTCGTAGTGCCGCTCCATGGCCGAACGCTTCTTGTCGAGCTCGATCTGATAGAGCTTGGCTTTGAGCATCTTCATGGCGTTGAGCCTGTTCTGCAGCTGGCTGCGCTCGATCTGGCAGCCCACCACGATGCCGGTGGGGATATGGGTGATGCGCACCGCGGTCTCCACCTTGTTGACGTTCTGCCCGCCGTGGCCTCCGGCGCGGAAGGTGTCGAGCTTGATGTCCGAGTCGGGGACCTGGATGTCGATCTCCTCCTCGATGTCCGGGAGCACGTCCATGGAGGCGAAGGAGGTGTGGCGCCGCTTGTTGGCGTCGAAGGGCGAGATGCGCACCAGCCGGTGCACGCCCATCTCGCTCTTGAGGTAGCCGTAGGCGCAGTCCCCGCGGACGAAAGCGGTGACGGACTTGACCCCGGCGCTCTCGCCCTTGAGGATGTCCGTGATGGCGAACTCGAAGCCCCGGGCCTCGGCCCAGCGGGTGTACATGCGCAGGAGCATCTCGGCCCAGTCGCAGGCCTCGGTGCCGCCCGCGCCCGCGTGCAGGCTGACGATGGCGTCGTCGTGGTCGAACTGGCCGGAGAGCTTGAGGCGCGCGTCCATGTCCTGCAGCAGGCGCTGCGCCGCGCCCAGGCCGTTCTCGACCTCCTTGAGCTCTCCCACGTCGCCGACCTCCTTGGCCAGCTCCAGATGGGCCTTGAGGTCGCCCAGGGCGCGCTCGGCCTTCTCGTAGTGGGCCACGAGCTTCTTGAGGTCGTTGAGCTCCTTGGACTTCTTCTTGGCGAGGCTGGAGTCCTGCCAGAACGCGGGCGCCGCGGTCTCGGCTTCGCGCTCGGACACGGTCTTGCGCAGTTTGGGCAGGTCGAGCAGTTTGGCGACCGCGCCCAGACTGCCGACAGCGGCCGCGAGCTTCCTCGCCGTCTCCTCGAACAGGGGGTCCATCGGGATTATTCTACGAAATTCCCCCATCGCCTTGTCTCCGGCCGAAGACAATCAGGCCCGCCGCGGCGAGCAGGCACAGGGCTCCGAACCAGTCCCCGTGCCGCGCGTAGAACGACCGCCGCGGGAAGGGGTCGGCCAGAGGCACCTCGGCGTCGAGCCGTCCGCGCTCGTTCAAGTCCAGCCGCGCGGTCACCACGCCCCACGGGTCGATGACGCCCGAGATGCCGGTGTTGCCGCCGCGGAGCACGGTCACCCGGTTCTCGATGGCGCGGCACAGGTTCACCCCGAAATGCTGATAGGGGCCCCAGGTGTCCTTGTACCAGCCGTCGTTGGTGACGTTGACCACGAGCCGGGCGCCGCGGCCCGCGTCGGCCCGCGCCAGGCGCGGGAACATGGCCTCGTAGCAGATGCTGCCCGCGATCCGACCCAGGGGCGTTTCGAAGAAGGGCTGCACCGGCGCGCCGGCCGTGAGCCCGCCCAGCTGGTTGAGGATGCCGATGAACCGGCCCAGGAACTGCAGCGGCTGGAACTCCCCGAACGGCACGAGCTGGCGCTTGTGGTAGGCGCCCCGCACCTCGCCGGAGGGCGAGAGCAGGAATGCCGAATTGCGCAGGGCCGAGCCCTCCTGGGACACGGCGCCGACGATCTGGAAGGCCCCGAGCTTGCGGCTCCAAGCCGCCGCCTCGGCCAGCCCTCGCCCGGCCTCCACCACGTAGGGCAGGCAGGTCTCCGGCCAGATCACCAGGACCGGCGGGGCCGTCCTGGGGCGCGAGAGCAGCTCATCGAAGTTGGCGATGATGTCGCGCGCGTGCTGGGCGTCGAACTTCTGGTACTGGTCCACGGCCGGCTGCAGGAACTCCACCCGCGCCGACGGCCCGCGCGTCGCAGCGTCGCGCCGGGCCAGCTCGAAGACCCCGTAGCCCCAGGACCCGGCGAGCAAGAGCAGGACCACGGCCAGGTTCGACGCGGTCGCGGCCTGCCGGGGCCGGTCCCCGGACTCGGCCCAAGCCTGCTCCAGGACCGCATTGGCGGCCACGATGAGGAAACCCAAGAAATGCGGCCCGGCCAGGCTGCTCGCCTGCAGCAGAGCGAGGGCGCGCCCCTGCGTGTAGCCCAGGACATCCGTGCACAAGCGGGGCGTCCAGCGCTCGCAGAAGAAGGTGACCGCGGTCCACAGCGCGGCCCAGGCCCAGGGCCGCCACCGGGGCCGATCCTCGGCGAAGCGCCGGCCCAGACCGCCGATCACGGCCCAGTTCAAGGCCATGAACAGGGCCAGCGCCCCCCAGGCGAGCAGGCCGACGAGCCGGGGCAGGCCCGCGAAGCGGCAGGTGTTGTAGATCCAATAAAGGACCGTGCCGTGATAGCCGAACCCGGCGGCCAAGCCGACGAGCGCGGCCCGCCGCCAGCTGGCGCAGCCGCGCCAGAGCCAGAACAGCGGCGCCAAAGAGACCCAGGCCAGCAGGCAGAAGCTCGGCTTGGGCAAGGCCAGGCCGGTCAGGGCGCCGCAGAGCAGGGCGATGAGGACACTTGCCGTAAAAGAAGTTCCGACGCCGCCAGGCGCCGGAACTCCAGTCGTCCCCCCTTGAGGGGGGACGACTGCGCCGTCGGGGGTGCCAGTCGTGGCCACTACCGGTAGTACCGGTCAGGGTTGTAGATGAAGTAGAAGTCGAACGGCTCCAGGCGCGGCAGCGCCACGAAGCGCGCGCCCTTCTCATCGGTCCTCTCGTCGAGCCAGAAGGCGGGCTTGGGCATGTTCGAGGCCACGTCCGGATTCTTGACGAAGCCGGTCTCCTCGATCTGGTTGACCACGTCGCTGGCCCACTTGAGGTCCACGGCCTTGTCTCCGAACTCTTCCCAGTCGCCGTTGGAGTTCTTCTCGTACATCTTCTTGCGGAACTCCTCCAGGGAGATGCCCATCCTCTTGGCCACCGGGACGTGCAGACGGCGCTCCCACTCCCGAGCCAGGTCCAGCTGCTCCTTGAGCTGGGTCATGTTGCCCCAGTTCATGGTGGACATCTGGTGGTGCAGGACGATCGCGTTGGGGTAGACGTAGGACTTGTCCGCCATGGTGGTGATGACGGCCGCCATGCTCGCGGCGAAGGACTTGACCACCACGTAGACCGGGGCACGGCTGGCCTGCATGGCCTTGACGATGCGGTAGCCCTCCATGACCGAGCCGCCGGGACAGCGGTCGATGACGATGAAGACCGGCGAGCTGGAGATGTTGTTGAAGTAGTGGATGCGCTCGGTCACGTAGTCCGCCACCCCGGTCCAGATGGGGCCGTTGAGGGAGATGCGCCGGTCGCTGATGACCAGCCGGCCCTCGCGGAACGGCTGGGCGAGGTAGGCCGGTTCGGTGTTGGCCTCCTTCTTCCAATCCCACTTCCGTTCGCGCAGATCGAGCTCGCTCTTGAGCCTGGCCTGGCGGCTGTCCGCGGCCAGGGTCTCGAGCTTGATCCTGCGCTCCTCGAGTTCCAGGCGCTTGACGGCCAGTTCGATGGAGCGCTTCTCCTTGTCGTCCGCCAGGACCAGCGCGCGCTCACCTTCGGCCTTGAGGTCGTTCTCGAGCTTGAGCGTCTCGACCTGCTGGGCCAGCCCCAGCAGGAGCGACTTGTTGCGCTCGGCGGTCAGGCTGTTGGCGAGACCCAGCTTCTGGAGCTCGGCCGCGGCATTGGCGGTCTCGGCCTTGACCCGCTCGTCGGCCAGCTTGTCCTGGGCGGCCAGCCTCTCATACTCGGTCTCGAGGGCCGACAGGCCCTCCTTGAGCTTCTCCTTGGCCAGTTGGTTCTCGGTGACGGCCTTGTCCAGCGCGGCCTGCAGGGCGTCGAGGTCGCGGCGGTGCTTCTCCGAGGAGAGCTTGTTCTCGCTGGACAGGCGGTCCAGCGCGTCCTCGAGCTCCGCGTTCTTGAGCTTCTGCTTCTGCACCTGGAGCTCGTACTGCAGGCGCAGGTCCTCCTTCTCGTCGTTGAGCTGCTGCCCCTTCTTCTTGAGCTTCTGGTCCGAGATCATGTTCTCGGCGGTGATTTTGGAGAGCTCCGCCTGCTCCGGGGTACCCGTAGACAGGGACGTGGCCATGACGGGCAGCTGGCCGAAGGCCCGGCCGGTCCAGGCCAGCATCAGGGCGCAGAGCAGGAGAGCGGTGTTCTTCATGGGTGTCAGGCTCCGTGGCACTTCTTGAATTTCTTCCCGGACCCGCAGTAGCAGGGGTCGTTGCGGCCGATCCGCGAGATGTCGCGCGGGCCGTCCCCGCCCGACTTCTGGAGGGCGGACGGCTGGGCCCGGGGCCCGGCCGCTCGACCGCTGGCCACGGGCTGGGGCTCGCCTTCCCGGACCTCGCGCGCCGGCGGCGGCGGCGGCGGCAGGCGCGGGGCCTGGACCTTGAACACGTACTCCACGGCCTGCTCGCGGATCCGGCCCAGCATGACCTCGAAGAGGGCGAAGGATTCCTTCTGGTACTCGATCTTGGGGTCCTTCTGGCCGTAGGCGCGCAGGCCGATGGACTTCTTGAGGTGGTCGAGGTCGTAGAGGTGGCCCTTCCAGGCCTTGTCGATCATCTGCAGGAGGATCATCTTCTCGACTTCACGGAAATTGAAGCCCTCGAAGTCCTGGTCGCGCTGGGAGTAGCGCTCCAGCGCCGCGGCCTTGAGCTCGTCGCGCAGCGTCTCGCGGTCGAGCTCGTTGACCTTGGCCGGGATCTCCCAGATCATCCCGAAGGCGCGCTCCAGGTAGGTCTTGAGGTTGAGCAGGTCCCAGCTCTCGGGGTAGGAGTCGCCGGGCGCGATCTCGGCGAACTTGGCCTCCAGGTCCTCGGAGATCATCATCTTGACCTGGTCCGCGATGGAGTCGTGGTCGAGCACCTGGTTGCGCAGCTTGTAGATGACCTCGCGCTGCTTGTTCATCACGTCGTCGTAGTCCTTGAGCTGCTTGCGGATGTCGAAGTTGTGGGTCTCCACCCGGCGCTGGGCGCCCTCGATCTGGCGGGAGACCAGGCGCGACTCGATGACCTCGCCCTCCTTCATGCCCAGCTTCTCCATGACGCTGGAGAGCCGGTCCGAGCCGAAGAGGCGCATGAGTTCGTCGTCCAAGGCCAGGTAGAAGCGCGAGGAGCCGGGGTCGCCCTGGCGGCCGCAGCGGCCGCGCAGCTGGTTGTCGATGCGCCGCGCCTCGTGGCGCTCCGTGCCCAGGACGTGCAGGCCGCCCAGGGCCTTGACCTCCTCGTACTCCGCCGCGTCCTGCGGGTTGCCGCCCAGGAGGATGTCCGTGCCGCGGCCGGCCATGTTGGTGGCGATGGTGACCGCGCCCTTCCGGCCGGCCTGGGAGATGATCTGCGCCTCGCTCTCGTGGTACTTGGCGTTGAGGACCTGGTGCGGCACGCCGAGGGGCCGCAGCATGTTCGAGACCTTCTCGGATTTCTCGATGGAGCGCGTGCCCACCAGCACGGGCCGGCCTTTCTTCCAGAGCTCCGTGATCTCCTCGACGATGGCCTGATACTTCTCCCGCTCGGTGCGATAGATGAAGTCCGCGTCGTCCTTGCGGACCATGGGGTTGTGGGTCGGGATCTCGCAGACCTTGACCTGATAGATCTCGAAGAACTCGTCGGCCTCGGTCATGGCCGTGCCGGTCATGCCCCCCATCTTGCGGTAGAGCTTGAAGAAGTTCTGGAAGGTGATGGTGGCCAGCGTCTGGTTCTCTTCCTTGGGCGGCAGCATCTCCTTGGCCTCGACCGCCTGGTGCAGGCCGTCCGACCAGCGCCGCCCCGGCATAAGGCGGCCGGTGAACTCGTCGACGATGATGACCTCGGGGCCGCCGTCCTCGCCGGCCTTGACCACGTACTCGACGTCGCGCTTGTAGAGGTAGTGGGCGCGCAGGGCCTGGGTGATGTGATGCACCCACTCGCCCTCCAGGTCGTCGTAGAGGTTGGGGATGTTGAGGAGCTTCTCGGCCTTCTTGATGCCGTCCTCGGTCAGGATGGCGGTGTGGTTCTTTTCGTCGACGATGGCGTCGAAGCCCGCCTGGAGGTCGGTGCCGTCGTACTTGGCCTTGATCTCCTCCTCCTCGGTGATCAGGCGCGTCTTGAAGAGGGTGATGATGCGGTTGACGACGGCGTAGCGGTCGGTGGAGCGTTCGGCCGCGCCGGAGATGATCAGCGGGGTACGCGCCTCGTCGACCAGGATGGAGTCGACCTCGTCGATGATGGCGTAGTTGACCGGCCGCATGACGCGGTCCTCGCGCCGGACCACCATGTTGTCGCGCAGGTAGTCGAAGCCGACCTCGTTGTTGGTGACGTAGACGACGTCGCAGCGGTAGGCGGCCTGGCGGTCCTCGTTGCGCATGTCGTGCTGGACGCGGCCCACGGTCAGGCCCAGGAACTGGTAGATCGGCCCCATCCACTCGGAGTCGCGCTTGGCCAGGTAGTCGTTGACCGTGACCAGGTGCACGCCGCGGCCGCTCAAGGCGTTGAGGTAGACGGGGGCCGTGGCGACCAGGGTCTTGCCCTCGCCGGTCTTCATCTCCGCGATGGAGCCCTCGTGCAGCACCATGCCGCCGAGCATCTGCACGTCGTAATGCCGCAGGCCGATGGTGCGGCGGGAGGCCTCGCGGCACAGCGCGAAGGCCTCGGGCAGCAGCTCGTCCAAGGCCGCCTGCTCCGCCTTCTTGAAGGCCGCGCGCTCCTCATCGGTGGTCCCCGGCGGGATGTCGGACAGGGCGTCGGCCAGGCGTCCTTTGAGCTCGGCGGTCTTCTCCGGAAAGGCCGAGTCGGGCAAGGCCTTGATCTCGGCCTCCAGGGCGTTGATGCGGTCCAGGACCGGCCGCATGCGCTTGAGCAGGCGCTCGGAAGGAGTGCCGATGATGCTGTAGACGACCCAGGTCCAGAAGTTCATAGGTTCGCGTGCCTCAGTTCATGGACAGTCCGCCCAGGAACTTCTCGGAGGTCTCCAGGAAGCTCTTGAGGTTCTCGATGGCCTGGCGCCAGGCCTCGGCCTGCCAGAGGCGCGCCTCTTCCCAGCGCGCGCCCTTGCCCCAGCCGGTGTGCACGAAGCGCAGCAGGGTGTCGCCCCCCTGGGGCTCCAGGCGCACGAAGACCTTGGTGGCGTCGCCCATGACGTCGGAGTAGGGCTCGGGCCCCTTCCAGTTGAAGCTGAGCTCCGCGTTGGGCACGATGCTGGAGATCCGGCAGCCCTGCGTGCTGTTGGTGGCGGGGTTCTCCGGGTCCCAGAAGAGCTCGTAGGCGCCTCCGGCGGAGGGCTCGACGCGGGCCTTGCGGGCCAGCCATTGCTCGAGGAGCTCGGGCTTGACCCAGGCCTCGAAGACCTTGTCGATGGGCCGGGCAATGAGAATCTGGATATCGATATCCCGAGAATGCATGACAGCGAGAGTTCATTGTAGCAATTTGCGCAGACTCGAGAATCTCCCCGGGCCGGACGTCCCGCCGCGATGAGACTTTGGACCCACCCGGTCCTTCCCCGAACGGCTCTATCCATCCGGACGGCTGGTATCCTAGAATCAGAGGGAAATGATGAGATTCGGGATGATGCTGGTCGCGGCGCTGCTGTCCGGATCGCTGGGATCCGCCGCCGACCACGCCGTCCGCTTCGGCGGGCCGGTCCAGGACGTCCTCGCAACGGCCCGGGAAGCGCACGTCGAGTCCGTGGCGGGCAAACCGGTCGCGACGTCCTCAGCGGCTTCGCTCGAAGTTTCGCCCCACAAGCATAACGGCCCCCATGGGACATACTACACCCACAGTGTCGTAGCCAACTTGCCCGACCTGCTGGGAGATCACCGCCAATACGTCTGGAACCCCAATCCCAGGCACTCCGGGCAATGCGCCACCGGCGTTGAATTCCTTGCCGGATCACGGGACCGCAAAAACAGGTGGCACGACATTCCCCGCGCCAGGAACAACGGATGGACCAAAGGCGAGGCGGTGATCGGCAATCCGGGGGTGATGCCCGGCACGGTCATCGCCAGGGGCTGGGCCGCGGATGGGCACTATCCCAACAAGCCGGCAGGCAATCACGCCGCCATCTATCTCGGGCAGTCGAAAGACGGCTCCCAGATCTCCGTCTACGATCAATATGCCGGGAAGGCTCTTTCGATCAGCTCTTGGCCCGGAGCCAGCGACTGGGCGGTCGTCACCACGAAACAAGGCGCTGACCCGCGTCCCAGCGACAGCGCGCTGAGACCCTGGCCGCCCAAGCAGTAGGACCGGGGGCCGGGCCGTCTCGCCGTCAGGAATCGGCGGTCGGGGCGCGGTAGCTGCGCAGCCGCTGACGCCAGCCGGGCAGCCAGCGGGCCTCGTGCCTTTCCGGCGGGGAGTTCTGGACGCGGCGGGTGAGGACGCGGTCGGCGGAGGCGGAGAACTCGTCCAGGGCGGCCGGTCCGGCGACGGTCCCGGTCATGCCCTGCAGGACCTGCAGGAGGCCCCAGGCCTCCCCCCCGTAGCGCTCCTGGGCTTTGAGGCCCTCGCCTTTGAAGTTGACGTAGTCGACCAGGGCGTAGACGCCGGCGCTCTGGCCGGCCATGCGCTCGAATTGGGAACGCACCCGCGCCTGCTCGCCCGCGGGCAGGCCGGCCAGCATGCGGGGCAGAGCGGATTCGAGACGGTCGACGATGAAGCGGGCCTGCAGGGGCATGGTCCGGGAGAGGAGCCGGCGCAGGTCGCGCATGCGCTCGGAACGGAAGTCGGCCAGGAACTCTTCGCGGCTCGTCCAGGGGCTGCCCACGGAGACGGTGAGCCAGTCGGGCAGGACCACGCCGTGGCGCTCGAGGTAGTCGAGGAGCATGGGGAAGCTTTCCTGGAAGGGGCCCTCGCGGTTCTCCGGGTACCAGATGAAGTGGCCGATCCCCAGCGAGGCGAACTCCTCGCCCTGGTTCCAGGAAGTCAGGCCCGCGTAGGTGCCGCGGCATTCGTTGTACCAGATCCGGCGGCCCAGCATGAGGACCTGCCGGCGCGGGATGGCGATGGGGGGCGGGGCCGGGGCCAGCACCGGCAGCAACGCGACCTGGCCCGCAGCGGGCGGGCCGCCCCAGAAAAACAGAAGGCCAAGGACCACGGCCGTCACGGAGGGGATCCCTCCTCGGCTTAGCATTCCTCGGCGCGGATTAGATTATTGCAGGACTGCCGGGGTTTGTCAAGAGCGCGGTTAGAAGGCCCGTGGCGAAATAATATATCCTTACCCTAATGGCGACCATACGAAGGCTCTGGCCCCTGGCCCTGGCGCTCGGCTGCGGCGCCTGCGTGACGGTCGGCGAGCCCGTCCTGGCGCCGCAGTCCATCGCCAAGGGACAGCGCACCATCCTGCTGGTCTACCCCGCGCCGGCCCCGTGGGTGATCACGGACAGCGAGTCCAAGGCCGAGGCCGCGGCCAAGATGCTGCCGGTCTTCAGCTACGCGGTCTCGTCCTTCCAGGACGACCGCTACAAAGCCGCCTCCGACACCCTCAACCGATACATCCCCCGCTGGCCGTCCCGCAATCTGCTCGAAGCCGCGCTGATCAAGGAACTGGCCAAGACCGACTTCCCGGGGCATGTCATCCCGGTGGCCGAGGCGGACCCGGACACCGCGACGCTGCGCGGCTGGAACCGCGCCGCCGACGTGCTGGATTGGCAGAACCGATACCTCACCCCGGATCCCACGCTGCCGCACCCGCGCGACTACTCGCGCGTCCTGGCCTGGGACGACGCCCTGGCCCTGGAGGTCGACCTGCTCCCCCTGCTGGCCGCCGACGACGACGGCAACATGGTCCCCACGCTGACCGCCACCAGCCGCATCTTCCGCTGCCAGACCATGCACCTGCTCTGGCAGCATGAGGACAAAGTCGAGGACAAGAGCAACGCCCGCAGCCTCTACGAGTTCGAGACCCTGTCCCAGCAGCTCCTGGACCGCTGGCAGGGACTCGTGCCCACTCTGGCCGCGAAGATCTCCGGCAGCCTCTACGGCTCGCTCCATCCCGGCCTCGCCGTCTCCAGCGGGACGGCCGTTGCCAGCGGCACGGCCCCGGGCCCGGCGGGGCCGGCGGTCTCGACCGGGACGGGCGCCTTCGCCTTGCCGCCGGCCGCCTCCACCGCCACGGCCGCGCCAGCGGTCTCCAGCTCGACGCTCACGGCCCCGATCCTGCCCGCGGTCTCCAGCGGCACGGTCTCCGGTCTCCAGATTCCAGCCGTTTCAACCCCGACGGCCGCGGCCCCGATCCTCCCCGCCATCTCCAGCGGTACGGCCGCCGGTCCCATGGCTCCCGCCGTCTCAACCCCGACGGCCGCGGCCCCGCCCGCCCCGCCGTCTCCGCCCAAGCCTTGAAGGCGTCCGCCCGGACTTTCACTGCCGGCTGAGACGGTCGTCCGCGAGCGTTTTCGGCAGCTTCCGCTTGAGCAGCGACGATATCTCGCGGGACAGCAGCGCGCGGAAGCCCTCGTCGCTCATATAGCTCTCGCCGTAGAGGGTCATCAGGCCCTTGAAGGCCCCAAAGGTGAACTTCCCGTCCAGACGCACGCCCTGTTCGGTGAAGGCCGCGACCAGAGCGATGAGCCGGTCCGAAAGGCTGCCCTCCCCCGCGAGGGTCTTGCGCACAGCGTCCCTGAGCGCGGAAAAGTCCGCGGGCCCGCCCGCCTTCGACATGGACCGGCCGTGGCTCAGGACCCGGTCCGCGTCGCCTTCGGAGAAGGCCCGCAGGAACTGGGCCAGCTCGTAGCGTTCGTCGCTCTGCCAGAAGCCTTTCCGCGAATAGGCCTCGGCTTGGCCGAAGTCTATGGGATAGATGACCTTCTGCTCCGGGTCGATGAGCTGGTTGCCCGTGTGCCGGTCCGCGTCGAACCAGCCCTCGCGGAAGAGCAGCCGCAGGGATGACTCCACGATGAGCGGACCCGCCTGGCTGCGCGTCTGCGGCGTGAGCTTGTCGTAGGTGGTGCCCCCGGCCTTCTCCATGAAGAGGATGGAGTCGCGGACCTGGAAGCCCGCGACCAGGCCCGGGACCTCGAAGCGCCAGCCATTGAGCTGAGCGCGCATGGAGGAATTGAGCCCTTCGAAATACCTCTTGGCCGTAAGGATGCTCTCCGCCTCCTTGGTGAGCTTGAGCTCCTCGGCCAGCTGTTGGCGCACGGCGTCCAGGACCGCGTCGAACATGGCCGAGGCCTCGCTCATGCCCCGCCGGTCGAGCTCGCGCAGGAACTCCTGGCCCAGGCGCAGGTTGTTCTCGATCTGCTCGGCCGCGTGCGGCCGGCGCAGGAGCATCACCGCCTCGCGGCCGTCCTCGAGCTCGACCAGCGCCACGGTCTTGAGGCTCGCGCTGCCGATCACCTTCTTGAGCCGGATGCGGGAGAACTCCCCGGGCGTGAGCTCGCGGCGCATGGCCTCCTCGATCTCGGCCTTGGACATGGGCCGCGCGTCGTTCTTGAGCGAGGCCGTCTCCTGCGCCACCTCCTCGCCGAAGAGCTTCCAGATCGAGCTCAGCTGCCCGAACTTCACCCCCACCGTCTGGAACACCTCGAAGATGGACTTGACGCTGCTCTTGTTCTCGCCGGCCTGGCTGAGCAGGTAGGCCAGGCTCACGGTCCTCTCATGCGCGGGGACCACGCTGAGGTAGGAGTCCAGCATCGTCTCCTCGGTGGAGCCCGGCTCATAGCGGAGGAAGGCCCGCGTGACGTTGTGCGGGAAATTCGCGTCGTTCTGGAGCGCCTGGGCGCCGGCGCTGAGCAGCAGCTCGAAGAGCGGGATGCGCTCGAAGGGAGAGGCGCCGAGCAGCGCGGATTCGATCTCCAGCTTCATGAGATAGGCCGCCCGGTCCGTGTTCTTGCGGAGCTCGACGCGGGAGCCTCCGTCGTCCGAGGCCAGGGCCTCCTCATAGGCGCTGCGCTGCAGCTCCTTCAGGATGGGGGCGGGCAACTCACGACCCTCGGGCTCGATGAGGAAGGCGATGAAATCCTCGCGCGCCCGGCGGGAGAGCTTGGCGATCTCCGCGCTGAGCGCCGAACCGAAGCGCAGCAGCATCGGGTTGCCCTTGCGCCAGTTGTAGGACTTCTCATCCTCGATGAAGGCGCCCAGCTCCCTGCCGGAGAGCCCAAGGCTCCAGGCCAGGCTCTCGAGGTACTCGTCTTTCTTGAGCGAGCCCTGGCGCACATAGGCGTTGATGGTCTCGATGAGGCGGTTCAGGGCCCCGGGGTCCTGCGGCCGGGACTTGAGGCGCTCGACCTCCGGCTCCAGGACGCGGCGGGTCAAGGCCAGCTGTAGGCCGGAGCCCTCGATGCGGCCCGACTCGAGGATGGCGGCCAGCGGCAGGCCCGCGGAGGCCGCCGCCTTATCGTCGAAAGCCGGCTCCAGGCGCTTTTGGAAGAAAGCGTCGGCGGCAGGGGTCGCGCCGCTGCCCGTCAGGCGCTGGAAGAGCCGCAGGCTCGACTTAAAGGGGATATCCAGGCCGGAGGCCAGCCTCGCGGCGCGAGCCTTCATGTCGCGCAGCTCCGGGGTGTTGAGCAGCCGAGCATCGGCGTACTCGCCATCGGCCGGATCAGCGACCACCTCGAGGAAGCGCTGCAGCACGGCGGCTTTCTGCGGATCGGGCGCCGCGGAGGACAGGGCCTTCTCCAGGTCGCCGAGAAGCTCCGCCTTGAAGCGGCTGACGACCAGGGCGTAGGAGATGTAGTTGTTGGCTTTTGCCGCCCAGCGGTAATCCTCCCGGGCAAGAAGCTGCTCGAAAAGCCCCAGGGTGTCGGGCGCCAGGCCGTTCTTGATCAGGATGCGGGCGATGGTCCTGGCGCTGCCGGCATCGAGCGGGAGCCAGGCTCCCGGCTGGTCGAAGCTCAGCCCGCCGACGAGCTCCGCCTCGTTGTAGCCTTCCAGGAAGACGGCCCGGAGCAGGGCCTGCTTGGTCGCGGCGGGCAAAGCCGAGCGGTCGATGGCCTCGGCCTGCGTGCCCCCCAGCTCGACCGAGAAGCGCGATCCGCCGACCAAGGCGTCCATGACGGCGCGATGCGCCGCGGCGAGCTCCGCGAAGGCCATGGGCTTGCCCGCCTGGCGCGCCAATGCCTCCGCCAAGGCGCTGCCGTAGGCCCGTCGGAAGGCCTCGGGCCGCGACTGATAGTAGGCCCCGGCAAAGACCTTCCTGGCCGCGCTGCGAAGCGCGGGGGCGCCTTTCAAAGTCTCATTGAAGCTGCCGTCCAGGAAGGCTCCCAGCGTGTCGTCCAGCCAGCCCAGCGCCTCCGGCTTCGTCTTGACGTCGCCGATCTTGATCGGGCCGAAAACACCGAGATTGCTGGTCTGGATGTCGCTGACGATGGTCGCGTAATCGGGGGTCCCGCAGAACTGCTTGACCGCCTGGCGCAATTGGCTTCTTCCGGCCTGGGGGTCGATGCCGAGCGCGGCGAAGAGAGAGTCCCAGTCGGTCGCGTTATACTGCAGGACCAGATCCAGGACGCCGTAGTAGCCTCGGTTGTCCCAGATCGACTGCAGGACGGCGCGGTAGTCCGCCTGGAGGGACTTCAGGTGGGGGTCGCCCATGAACAGACCGCGCTGTCTGAGGATGCCTAGGCTGTAGTCCTGGCCCTGGATGCTGAACCTCCGGGGGAAGACATAGGAATAATTCTTGCCGGTGCCTTCGATGAAGAACGCGAGGCGCTCTTCTGCGGAGAGCTGGGGGAGGATCTTCTGGTGGAAAAACACCGCCAGTCGGGCCTGGAACTCGATGGACTTCCCCTCGGCGAGGTTCTGTTCGTAGATCAGGCGGGATCTGTGCTGGGCGCGCATGTCGGTGATCGTGGCCGCGGCGAGGCGGTCTGCGAAGGCGGCGAAGAGACGTTCGGAGGGGAGTATCCTGGCCAGGCCGCGCAGGTCCATCCCGGTGGAATAGCCGTCGCCGTAGGATCTGGTGAGGAAGTTGGCCCGGGCCCAGTCCAGATAGCGCTCGCTGTTGTAGGCCGGGACCTTCTTCATAAAGGTTTCGTGAGAAGGGTAAGAGAGGAATTCTTCGGAGTAGGATCCCCGGGCGAAGAGGCGGTTCATCCCTTCGCGATCCATGATCGGGGGGCCGGGCAATTGAGTCAGGATGCGGGTGATTCCGGTGAAGAGGTTGAACTCCTCGTCGCTGAGGTCCGCGCCTTTCTCGGCGAGCATGGCGTCCACGCTCAGCACCAGGCGGTTGAACTCCAGGATCTTGTAGGCGTCGCTGCGCTTGAGCTGCGACTGGCTGAGCCCCGAGAGTTCCTTGAGCCGGTCGAGCGCCTCGGCCAGGTCCCGGGGGAAGACGAAGCGGCCGGCCGCCGCGCCCTGGTCGATGCCGACGAGCTCGGCCAGGATCGCGGCCGGGGAGTCCTCCGGGTAGCTCGGCACGTGAGTGCCTTTCTCGTAACGGTCCATGGTCAGCAGCATGCGCTGCATGGCCAGGCGCAGGTCGTTCTGGGGGTGCGTGCTTACCAGGGAGCCGCCGATGCTGCCGGCCGCCTGGCCCGTGAAGAGGCGCTTCAGGCCTTCATAGACGCTCGCGACCGGGTAGCCCGCCTCCTTGGCGATCATGGCCCCCTCGGAGTCGGCGCGGATCTCCCGGGCCTGGCTGCCGATCTGCCTGCCGAAGCTGTTCTGGATGCCCCGGCGGTCCATGTCGTCGAGAGGATGCGCCAGCTCATGGGACAGGACGCCCGCGACGCGGACCAGGCCATCCTTGAGCCCGGCCGGGGCGTCGCCCAGCATCTTCTTGAGCAGTCCGGTGGTGATGAACACCATGTTGCTGGAACGGCGCACGCCCGGCGTCTGGATGGGATAGACGAAAGCATTGTCCAGAGGAGCATCGATGACGCAGATATGGTTGATGGAGACCGCGTCGGCCGGAAAAAGCTTCTGCTGCGCGGCGCTGAGCCGCGAGAACATCGCGTCCAGGGCCGCATAGAGCACCGGCGCGTCCGCGCGCGCGATGATGGGGCCGAATGCCCGGGAGACCTCGTCGAGAGCCTTCTGCTCGGCCGGGGAGGCCCCGAGCAGAGCCGGCCTGAGACCCGAAGCCGGGGCGGGCCCGGCCGGCTCCCCGGAGGGTTCGACCGCGGCCGCGGGACCGGCCGCGGCGGATTCCAAGCGCGCGGCCTGATAGAAGTTGGCGCCCGAGCCTTCCCTGGCCGTGGAGAGGTCTTTCTGGGAAGCGGCCGCGCCGGCCAGAGGAGCGTTCTCCAGCAGGCCTTGGATAGGAGACGCCTTGCGTTCGGCTCCAGACGCCTGCGGACTCTTGAGCCCTGCGGCCAGGGATGGGGTCGGAGCGATCGGCGGGGCGGCCGCTTGCGAAGCCGCGGCTTCCGGTCGTTCCGGCGCCGCCGTCAGCACCGAAGGCGCCAGCTGGGGGATCGGGGCGGAGGGAAGACCCTTGAGGCTCCCGGAGAGGGGCGGCAACGAAGCCGCCGACAGGCTGGTTGAGAACCGGTCAGAGCCTAGAGCGGACGCTCCGACGACGGGAGCGGGCGCGACGACGGCATCCTGGCCGGAGGTCTTGGTCTGTCCGGCGGCCAGAGCCGGCAACCAGGCCGATAAGGCCCAGAGCGCGCCCAGACGCAGGATCCTTCTCCCAAAAATCATACTTCCCGCAGTATAGCCCCCAAACCGTCTCCCTTCAAGGGGGTTCTCTTCTTATATAGGCGCCGCGCGCAAAACAAAGGAGGCCCCCCCTGAACCAGGAGGGCCTCCCTCTGGGACGCGGCGCGGGCTCAGTCCCCGCCGGCGGATCCGATGATTGTCTCGAGCTTGGCGCGCAGGTCTTTCTGGAACCGCGCCCGCCGGGTGTTCTCCCGGAGCTCGGTCATCATGGTCTCCAGGACCAGCGTGGCCGTCTTCTCCATGGTCTTGGACAGATCCTTCTTGATCTGGGCCTTGAAGATCTCCAGCTGGACCTCGCGGTAGGCCTCATGGAAGGCGCTGCGCCAGGATTCCAGTACGTCCGGCCCTTCCGCGGGCCGCGGCTGGCAGCATGGCTCGCCGCCGCTCTGGGCGGCGGGCCGTCTGCGGGCCTCGACGCATTCGTAACAGTCGCACTCACCGGCATCGGTTGCAGGCGTTCTCTGGCACATAGGTCCCTCCTGGCGCGACGCGCGCCACGCCTGCAGATATTACCGCCTTTTTCGCTCCTCGGCAACGGCTGACGCCGCTGGAGGCTGACATTTATTTGATGGTTTTCCCCTACAGTATTAATGCCCGGGATTCCGGTTCGGGAGGCAGCCATGAAAAGGGGAGCGGGCTTGTGGATCGACCACAGGAAAGCCGTGATCGTGTTCATCTCGGACCAGGGGCACACGCTCATGGAGGTCAGTTCGAACGTCGACAAACAGCTCGGCCCGCACGGCGGCCCGCCTTCCGAGACCCCGTACGGACCCCAGCCGTCGCCGGCCGACGACATGCGCGAGGCCGCCTACATGGGGCATCTCGCCGTCTACTTCGAGAAGGTGGTCTCGTGCCTCCGCGAGGAGCCGGCCATCTTCATCTTCGGCCCCGGCGAGGCCAAGGGCGAGCTGAAGAAGCGTCTAGAAAGAGACCGGCTCGGCGGACGGATCGTCGGCCTGGAGACCGCCGACAAGATGACCGACGGTCAGGTCGCGGCGAAAGTCAGGGAACGATTCCTGGTCCCGGCCTGACGACGCGGGCCGGGAAGGCGTTTCTTCCGAGAATGACTCATTGCGGGCCCCCTTAGGTCTAGATATAATGGCAGGGCTTCGGAGGTGCTTATGCGTCTAGCCATGATCGGATTGGGCCGCATGGGGCTCAACATGTCGGTCCGCCTCATCAAAGGCGGACATCAGGTCGTCGGCTTCGACCCGTCGGCGGCGGCGCGCTCGCGGGCCGCGCGCTCGGGCGTGCTCAAGGCCACCTCCTTGGCGGACGCGGTGCGCCGGCTCAAGGCCCCGCGCGTGGTCTGGCTCATGATCCCCGCGGGCAAGCCGGTCTGGGCCGCGGTGGACGCCCTGGCCGGGCTCCTCGGCCCCGGCGACCTGGTCGTCGACGGCGGCAACTCCCGCTACAAGGACGCCTCCCGCCACGACCGCACCTTGAACCGCAGCGGCGTCGCCTTCATGGACGTCGGAGTCAGCGGCGGCATCTGGGGCCTCAAGGCCGGCTACTGCCTCATGGCCGGCGGCGCGGCCAAGGACTTCCGCCGGCTCGAGCCGGCCCTGAAGACCCTCGCGCCCAAGGCCGGCTATGCGCTGGTGGGCCCGACCGGGGCCGGGCATTTCACGAAGATGGTGCACAACGGGATCGAATACGCCTTGATGCAGGGCTACGCCGAGGGCCTGGCCCTGCTGCGCGCCTCGCCGTTCCCGGTGGACCTCCACGGCGTCTGCCGGCTCTGGAACCGGGGCAGCGTGGTGCGCTCCTGGCTCCTGGAGCTGGCCCAGGAGTCCTTGCGCAAGGACCCGAAGCTCAAGGGCCTGCGCGGCTGGGTGGCGGACTCGGGCGAAGGGCGCTGGACCGTGCTCGACGCCGTCGAGCTCGGGGTGCCCGTGCCCGCCATCACGATGTCTCTCTACGAGCGCTTCCGCTCCCGGATGCGCGACTCCTTCCAGGACAAGGTCCTGGCCGCTCTGCGCCAGGAGTTCGGCGGGCACGCCGTCCGGAGGGCCCCGTGAGTTCGGACGGACTGCGCCAGGGACCGGGCCTCAAGTTCAGCATCCGGGAGGGCCTCTGCATCGAGCACAAGCCCGCGCCCTGCGGCCTGGTGCTCTTCGGCGCCTCGGGCGACCTGGTGGCGCGCAAGATCCTGCCGTCTCTGCAGGGACTGAGCGCGCACGGCCTGCTGCCCGAGGCCTTCTTCGTGCTGGGGCTGGGCCGCACGCCGGTCGACGAGGCCGCGCTGCGCGCCCGGGCGCCGGGCCTCAAGAACCTCCACTACCTGCAGGTCGACTACGACGCGCCCGGCAGCTACGAGGCCCTGGGCCGCAAGCTCAAGGAGCTCTCCGGCAAGTACGGCACCCGGGGCCACACCATCTTCTACCTGGCCCTGCCGCCCAGCCTCTTCCACGCGGTGACCCACAAGCTCGGCGAGGCGGGGCTGCTCGACGAGTCCTTCGGCGGCTGCGCGCGGGTCGTCTTCGAGAAGCCGTTCGGCCGGGACCTGGCCAGCGCGCGCTCTCTGGCCGCGGAGATCCGCGACCATCTCAAGGAGCCGCAGGTCTACCGGATGGACCACTACCTGGGCAAGGACACGGTCCAGAACGTGCTGATGTTCCGCTTCGCCAACTCCATCTTCGAGCCGATTTGGAAGCGGACCTACATCGACCACGTGCAGATCTCGGTCCTGGAAGCCGAGGGGGTGGGGCACCGCGCCGGCTACTACGACTCCTCCGGGGTGCTGCGCGACATGTTCCAGAACCACATGCTGCAGCTGCTGGCCCTGGTGGCCATGGAGCCGCCGGCCAGCTTCGCGGCGGACCGGGTGCGCGACGAGAAGATCAAGGTGTTCCAGGCCCTCAAGCCCCTGGAGCCGGCCGACTTAGGCCGGAGCGTGGTGCTCGGCCAGTACTCGGGCTACCGCAGCGCGCCGGGGGTCTCCTCCGCTTCGGCCACGCCGACCTACGCGGCGCTGCGCGTGGAGATCGAGAACTGGCGCTGGAAGGGGGTCCCTTTCTATCTGCGCTCGGGCAAGTCCCTGCGCAAGCGCAGCGCGGAGATCGCGGTGGTGTTCAAGCACGTTCCGCACTCCATGTTCCGGCCGCTGAGCCCGTCCAACCTGGAGGCCAACACGCTGGTCTTCCGCATCCAGCCCGAGGAAGGGGTCTCGCTGACCATCGAGGCCAAGAAGCCCGGTCCCAAGATCTGCCTGGGGGCCCTCACCATGGACTTCGACTACGCCGAGGCCTTCGGCGAGCATCCTCCCGAATCCTACGAGCGTCTGCTGCTCGACTTGATGCTGGGCGACCAGACGCTGTTCCCGCGCGAGGACGCGCTGGAGGAGACCTGGCGCTTCATCCAGCCGCTGCTCGACGCCGAGCTGCCGCTGCGCTCCTACGGGCCCGGGACGTGGGGGCCGGCGGAGGCCGAGCGCCTGCTCGAAGACGAGGGTCTGTCCTGGAGGCAGCCATAGCGGGCGGGGAAGTCCGCACCTTGGCGGACCCCGCGGCCGTGGCCTTGGCGGCGGCGGGGATCTGGGCCGAGCGGGCTTCATTCTGCGTCGGCCGGCGGGGGGTCTTCCGGGTGGCGCTCTCGGGCGGCCGGACGCCGGAGCTGCTTTTTGGTCTGCTGGCGGGGGTCCGTTTCAGGGAGCTGCCTTGGGACAGGACCGAGGTGTTCTGGGTGGATGAGCGTTATGTCCCTTGCGGCCACCGGGAGAGCAACTATCGGCTGGCGCGCGAGCTGTTGCTGGACCGGGTCCCGATCCGCAAGGAGTGCATCCATCCGATGCCCACGGGCTCGGGCGAGCCGGTCCGCGATGCGGCCGCCTATGAGGCGCTCTTGAGGAAGTCCTTCCCGGGCCAGGATTGGCCGAGCTTGGATCTGTGTCTGCTGGGGCTGGGCGAGGATGGGCACACGGCATCGCTCTTCCCTGGGGG